>Ga0114971_10000096_pt1 | contig 48505 bp, 51 predicted proteins | sample M_140625_MF_Meta_FD_87320 | JGI IMG/M metagenome (GOLD analysis project Ga0114971, IMG submission 87320) | Freshwater microbial communities from Lake Montjoie, Canada to study carbon cycling - M_140625_MF_MetaG | ecosystem: Environmental > Aquatic > Freshwater > Lake | place: Lake Montjoie... | reverse complement strand
GATGATATTCATCTACAACATCGTAATTTGAGTTTTGATGAAGATGAAGAGATAAACCAGGAATTAAATCCTTATAAAGTTCCTTCTTCAGAAATAGATGATGATGATGATGATTTTGGATTTGAATCTCCATTTTGCAAACCTTGTGAAGGTACAGGTTGTGAAGAATGTGACGGAAGTGGAATGAAAAGAAATTCGGTTGTAAATAATGATTATAAAGACCGAAGTATGCATAATCCATACTATGGTGAAGAAGAAGGTTTTGATGAATCAAATACCGAAGAATATTATAAGCTATTCAAAGATAAATCTGAGAATTTTGTATGTGATATTGCAGTAGAAGGAGTAAACAACAATGATACTGAAGTTAGACTTATTGTAGAATCAGAAGACTGGACTTTAATGTTTGTAGGTGAGATTAAAAATGGAAAATGTATCATACCTATTAAGAAATTAAACATACTAAACGAAGGACAAACAGGGAAAATTAAATTAGAAGTAAATGCTGATGGAAATTTATTTACACCATGGGAAGATAAATTTGTTGTAAAGATGTCTAAGAAAGTAACTATAAAACTAAACGAAAGTCTAAACAAAAAGAAACCTATTAAAAAAGGTCTTGGTGTCAAAGTAAACGTAAGAAAATAAAAAAAGAGAGCAAATACTCTCTTTTTTGTTATTAGTAACTTTTATATCCTTTTTGTTCTTGAACTCCAGAATCTGTTAAAAGGTTTATTTTATTCTTCAAAACAAATCGATGATCATTAGTTTTGTAAACTAACCTCGCCTTTTCCACAAACTCTTCGTCAAATCTTCTTTCTGACTCCAATTCTCTCAAATCATCCTCTATTACCCAAAGTTTTGAGTTTACTTCAATCAACTCCTCAAACACTGCTCTAACATCCATAGAATCTAAGTATTGTTTAGATCTTTCTTTCAGAATATCATACTCCTTTTCTATATGAACAAGTTTTTGAGTATCCGAAATCTTTTGTTTTTTAATGGTTAGTATTGTCAGCTTATCTAATATCTCACCTATACTTACTTCTACTAAAATCATATGACTTATCTTTTTTTTATATCTTCTATCATCTCCGTCATGTTTTCCGGATTTTTTTCACCATGGAAGAACAGAAGCAATTCTTCACATGCCGGTATTTTCAACCATTCTCTTATTGATTGATTTTCTTCTACGAATCCAATATTATATACCTCATCGATTGTCGATAAACCACCATTTACGTATATGTAAGGAAGTCCGTTAAGTTTCTTCTTTTTCCAAAGAAGTACGTTTAATATAGTCTCTTCATTATATGGTGCATAATAAGCACACTTTTCCAAAACTTCTGGATGTGAACACATTTGATACCATTCTGTCAAAAAATTGATACAACTATTATCCGAAACAAAATATCCTGTCTGTCTATATCTTTGTCTTATAGATTGATCAACTTCAAAAAGTTCACATGCTGGATGTTCGAGACTTGTAGTATAATCATCTCCGACAACTCCACCTCTTCCACCCATCAAAAAGTAGTCATATATCCCTTCTACAAAGAAAGGATATTCAGAATTAGACTCATAATATTCAAATATACTATCAACATACTTTGTTGCAATAGAATCACTATCTACATAGACTACCATATTTGAATAATTCTCTAACGCATTTTTTACCACCAACGGACGTTGTATCAGCATCGAATATATACTTCTATTTTGTCTGTTTATATAGAAGTTTTTACCGTCTTGTATGTACCTACTACTCAAGTCTTCAGGAACCTCACAATCCCATCTTATACTTGTCGTATCTTTGATATCAACCTTACTATCACTGTTCATCATATAGACGAATATTGGATAGTCACTAAACTGTCTTATAGATTCTGCACATTTTGATACGGTTTCAAAGTATTTATCATCAGCATATAGAACATAACAACGTTCTAGTTTAGACTTTTTTTTTTAAGAAGTATATCTTCTTCCAAATACTCTATGTCATATCTCTTTTCAAAGAACTTTAATATTCTTTCTTCTTCTTTTCTGTCGATGTTGTCGACTATTACAAGTTCACTAGTTATCAATCTATCTATTACCATCTGACCTGTTATCGCTTTACTACATTCGAATTGTCTTTGGGTTCCTTTATGATCCGGACACCAATTCCAGTCTCCTGGATCAAATTTGTGTCTTCCCCAACAATCATTACACACACTTTTTTCTATAATTCTAACGACGTTGTCTGTTGGTTCCATATATTCTCCTGTGAATCCGGATATAAGAACTACGGGTATATTGACCGCCCATGCTAACCAACTAAGACCACTACTTATACCTACAAAGAACTCACATGAATTTATATTATCAATCAAATCATTGAAAGAATTTTCAGGAAGCTTTGTAACTCCTTTTGGATAGAAGTTATCCATATAACCATCAGCTTCTTTTGAAAGCATAACCACTTCATAACCATGTGATAACAAAAAGTTTGTAAGTTCTTGCCAACCTGTATAGTTGTTCCAATATTTAGTCTGTGCAGTAGAATGTAGTCCGATTCCAACTCTCTTTTTCTTTTCTACATTTGATGGTCTTAATTTTGGTCTAACCTCTTCATATTTCAATCCTAAAATATCTGTGGCCATCTCTAACAATGAGATTTTAGTTGGATCCTTCTTATGTTTATTATAGTCGATATTGCCATCCATGAAGAAAAGTCCTATTCTATAAGTTGCATATATTTCATGTACAGTGGTTCCTGGTAAAACAAATTCAAGATCAGGATATTGTTCAATAAAAAGATTGTTATGAAATGTCGAACAAACTACGCTACATCTCCATTTTTTTCTAAATTCGTCGATATAAGGAAACCAAGCCATAGTATCACCAAGTGACTTTGATTCGAGTGTTATATAAACTCTTTTACCAGTCGGATTGTATTTATCAACGAATACTATCTTATCAGATTCGTCTTTTACTGTACATGTGTATTCTTCTACATATTTTTTATTGGTTCTACACCACATATTAGATCCAATCTCTGTAACATACTCTATTTGACCTAGTGAGTTAGAAAATTCAACTTTAAACTTTTTATCTAATACAGACTGAACCTCTAAATATGCACCATCATTGTAGTTACATATGAATTTGATAGGGTTTATTTCCTTTATAGTGTTTGTGTTTTTTATTAATCCTTCGTACATATTTTTTATGATTTTTTATCTATTGTCTATGTGTATGATAACTTCTGTGTAGTAATCTAAAAAGTGTTCATTGTATAAATCCCATTTTATGTTTACTCCATCAACGGAATACACTTCGAAATTTTTATGGTTGATTAGATACACATCTCTGAATTTTCTAAAATTTTCTTTTAGTTCCGCACCTAAATGCCACTCACCTGATATTTTTCTTATTTTAGAAATTAGTTCATAGTTCTCTTCGGTGAATATAGAATACTCTCCACCTTCACAGTCTGTTTTTAAAAAGTCGATTTTTTCCAAATTGTTTGTTTCAAAAAATGTTTTTAGTGTTATTGTGTTCATATCACCACCTTTAGCGAAGTAATACTCACTATTCTCAATTTTTTTATCGATAGTTGATATCCCGGCCATTATACAAGTAACAGGTTCACCATCAACATTCTTCAACAAAGTCTCATATTCTTTATTATCCGGTTCTAAACAATATACATGTTTTGGATTTTTATCTAAAATAGAATATGTAAATGGTCCGATACTTGCTCCTATATCAACCACAACATCACCTTCTTCTACATTTAGAACCTTTTCATATATTCTATCAATTAAGGTTTCCTTTGTTATAAAGTCTTTGAATGACTCATGTGGTTCTTCTTCTCCCCAATAGAAACCAGAAAAGTCTCTTCTTAGCTTGACACCAGAAAGACTATCCAACATGTTTTTCTTGTTTATGTTAGAATCATTTGTTATGTAGATAACTTTTTCATCATACATATTTTTATATGTGTGTAGTCTTTTTATGAAAGTTGGTAAACCATAACTCAATGCTTCTTTTACTGCCAAAGGACTTAGCTCAAAGTTTGAGGTAAAGTAGAAAAGATCTGCAGCTTTATAAAACTTATCAACATCGTTTCGTTCTCCATGAACAATACAATTAGAGGGTATTGATTCCATTATAGGTCCCCAATAGTCTTTAAAGTTCACTGCTTGATTTCCAACAAAGTGAAAAATAATCTTTTCTCTTTTGAATTCTTTAGCCAACTCAAAAAGTTCGCCTTGATTTTTACCTTTTGTGAAAAGACCGACGTTCAAAACATGTTTGTAGTCTTTGTCCCAACCTAATTCATCTTTAGCATAATCTTTGTCGTATTCGTATTTCTCAATAGGATATTCCCAAACATCACACTCAATCTCACCTTTGAAGAAGGTATCGAAAATATCCTTACTCCAGTCGGAAACAAGAACAAATCTATCCGCAGTGTATCTTATACAGGCAGGGTCGGTCAGTGAAGAATGTGTAGTGACTACTATATGATATTTTCTATCTTCTGAATATATTTTATCCAAAATAACTCTTTCTATGAAAGTTTCAGGTATTTCATGAAAATGGATTATATCTGGTTCAATATCAGAAATTATACTCAATACTTCTGTCTTATTTTGACTTATGGTATATAATTTATTTTCAAGTATATTTTCAATCGCGTTTCTTTGTACAACAAAAACTCCACCGGTTACATTCTCCCATTCTATTATAGATATTTCATATTCATCTTTTAGAATCTCTATCTGTTTTAACACAAATTGTGGCATTCCTCCAGTAGATAGATGAGGTGCTATAAATAGTAGTTTCTTCTTCATATGATATTATATAAATAAGACAAATATTTGTTTTAAAAAGACACAATATCATTTTTATATATATAATCTATTGATAAAAAACAAAAATCAAATGGAAGACTATAATAAAAATATGGGAAAACTTATAAATCTTAACGAAACTGAAAGTCAAACTTTATTGGATGAGATATTCGCAAACGAGATAATCGTTTTTGAAGATGTTCAGGGATCAAAAATATGGGTAAATTGGAATGGAAAAGATTTTTCTATCAAACCAAAATCAATAAGTAACCAAGAAATAAATCTTGTGGACTTGGCGATGCAGAATTATTACAATCCTGCAATTGATTATCTAAACTCTTTAGATATAAGAGTAAAATCACTTTTAAATAAAAAATGGTGGTTTTGTTTTGAATATTTTCCTGACAACCAACCTGCAAATATTGAATACGAAAGAACTCCAAAAAACAATCTTGTTTTGAGTGCTATATACAAAAATGGAAAATATGATTTTATCATAGATGAAATAGACGAATATGCTAGATTGTTTAATGTAGATATGCTTCCTATAATGTTTCAGGGTATTTTATCAGAAAGAATGATAGAAGCTATAAAATACTTCTTAAATACAAGTGAAGAAGATTTAGAATATGTTTTTGGCGAAAAGAGTTTTGCATTCTTTTTCTATAAAATATTAAATCCTGCTTCTGAGAATTCATTTTTAATGCAAGACGAATTCCAACAAAACATAGAAAAACTTATAATCAGATCAAAGATAAAAGATGTTTCTTTTGAACTTCTAAACCCTTTATATAAAAGAGTTAGTGATACAAATAGTACTGATTTTGTTGAGATATATACTTTAATCTTAGTAAACTTTTTAAACTTTTGTCAATCAATAGATTTGAAAGATATGAAACTTAAAGGTGAGAAGAAAGATGATATCTATATTTATCTTATGTGTAGACTTTTCAATTTCTATATAGGAGAGTTAAAACAAGATCTTTTAGATTTTGAATTTATAGTTCCTGAATTTTTTGACAAAGAAAAGTTTAAAATAAACACAGAGCTTATCGAAAATAAATTAACAAAAGAATACATAGGAGAAAGTCCTAAATTGGAATATATCTTCAAAGTTATACTCGGATCTTTTAACAAGAAGAGAAAGAAACCAATTGGAATTTTCACTGAAAATACTGTAAAACTCCTAAATCTTTTTATTGATGATATAAGTAAATACATCGATAATCATCTTAATAAGATACATGAACTTGAGCTTACAAGATCCGGTCTTTTAGATTTTGGAGATTTCTTCGATATTCAATACGATGTTGATGCAGATGGTGATGTTTATCCTGATGTTTATGATGAGTTTGCAAAAGGTGGTGCTACAGATAAGAAGAAGAAAGGTAAAGGTGGTAAAGGCGTTGCTCTTCCACAAGAATTAGAAGAAGAACCTAAAGCTCCAATTAAATAAGGTGTGTAAAATTTACAAATCATGAAAACATATCCAGAACTAAAGGATATAAATCATATGAGTGTAAAGTCAATATTACCATTATCCAAAATCAACGGATACTCTAATATCAGAAAGAAACTAGAAGACAAAAAACACAGTCTTCAGTTTTTACCAGAATCGATGGAGGAATTTTCAAAAAACAAAAATTTTGAATATAAAGGTCAAAAGCTAAAATCTTCATACGCCTTGGATATAGTTCATAACCTAATACTGAAATACTATTTTAAAAAAGACAACAGATTTCATCTTATGTCAACCATTCTCAAAGAGAAGTACGGACACCTATACAACTACTATATGGACTATCTAATAGAAACGAAGACTATATTGATGGTTTCTAACTATAGAGCAGGAAGAAACGCAAAAGTCTACAAAGTATCAGAACATATACTTAAAGAAAAAATAAAGAGATATATCAACAAAGATAATACTCTTTTAAAAAAATATAAAAACAAAGTATCACAGGTAGAAGAAGATGGTATAAAAAACAGTTTTATAGACACCGATATAAAAGCAATGCTTGTAGATGATCTATTCTATACAAAGATTGAGTTTGACAAAGCTATATTCTATTTAGACAATCTACAACACAACGATACTGATATTTATAACAGAAATAGATATTCTGTAGAATGTGTGAATGATAAACATATATTCTATCATTTTGATGGTTATGGTAGAATGCATACAAACTTTACTATATTAAAATCCTTTATAAGAAAAAATTGTCTTTTATTAGATGGTATGGAAACACATGAAATTGATATTGTTAATTCACAACCGTTATTTCTTACCAAGATAATAGCGGATAGTGAATCTAAATGGGTAAATAAAGAAGAATTTGAGCTATTTAGAGACCTTACAATAAACGGAAACTACTACCAGTATGTAATGAATCACATGAAGACAAAAGATAGACCTATGGCGAAGGAAATGACTTATAAAGTCTTATTTGGTAGAAATATGCACAATAGTAAAGCAGATAAAGTATTCAGAGAACTGTTTCCGACTATACACAATTTCATAAGATTGTATAAAAAAGAAAAAGCAGACTATAAAGTGCTTGCATATGAGCTTCAAAAGGCAGAATCTAACCTTATTTTCAACAAAATAATAAGAGAAATTAAAAATTCTTTTCCCGAAATAAAAATTGTTACAGTTCATGATAGTATTATCATACCTAGAAATAGAAGAGATGAAGTAGAAGCTATATTCAAGACAAAGCTTTATGAAGAATTTCAACTTTTTTAAAATAATATATAAGATATACCAGAAGGAAATATTTATATATAAACTATGCTAGGATTAGAACAACCAAACACTTCATACATGCTTATTTCTTCTTCTGATAATCTAGATCAGATTACATCAGTGTTGTATGCAAAGAACTATCAGATACTTCCTATAAAAGGATATTTTGAAGGAATTTTTGAGGATTCAATTATGGCATTTGGTAGAACAGACAACGACGAACTTAGAAACGATGTTCTTTTCCTTTTAGGTCATTTTAATGAAAAAAATGCAATTATAAAATACTTAGGTGAATCAGAAGCCAAAAAAGTTTTCTTTAACGGTTCAGAAGAACCATTGGAGATAGTAATGTACAATACTAACGAATCAAACAAATCATACATACATAGTGGAATATCATTTTCTTTTGTAGAAAAGACTAGATATTGGAAACCAAAATCTCAAGAGGATCTTAAAATAGGAATGGTTGTAGAATATCAAAACAATAATAAATGGTATGAAAGAATCGTTAGAAATCCTAAAGAAGAATGGGAAAAACTTTATAAGTTACTTACTAAATATGATAAGGTAAGAATACCAGCAAAAAAACTTCAATATACATAAAAAGCACTCATTTGAGTGCTTTTTTTTATTTTACGGTAAACCATACATATTGTTTTTCCCAATGAGGAGTTTCTTTTAGACAATAAGTATTATCTGATATACTTTTTACACATATAATACCACTCTGATCCATTCTACCACCACGAGCGACTATAATCTTATTTGGACTAATGTTTTCATCCAATATAATAGAAAGAGTTCCAAGCATAAAATCTGATTGACTATCGAACCAATACCAGTTGTTTCTACCCACAATCACTGCAGTTCCTAGACCCATTCTTCCTTCTGCTGCGATAAAGTTGGATGCGTGTGCAATCTTTGTTATAATCCTTCTGAAGTTTATTGCGTTGTTTTCCTCTAATGTACTATGTGGGTCGTTCATCGCTACATAATCAAGACTTATTGGATAATGGTGTTTTTGTTTTGTGTTACTTTCTAAAAATGTGATTACATTATTGTATAAACTCTCATCATCTACAAAAGGATTTGATTGAGCATTTAGAGTCATGATCTTTGGAGATATTGTCCCAATGAATCCTTCTTCAGAATCAAGAATTGTTTCTGATGTATAATCTCCATTGTCTTCATCTACCTCATCTAAAACAGTGTCTATCATAAGGTTTCTTTTCTTTCTTTTTACCTCTCTTCTAGTCTCGTCATCTTCTACTATCATATCCATATACATCAATTGTGCAATTGGACCCATGCTCTTATTTTCTTCAGAGTAGTTACAGATTGATTTTAGTTTATCATTAAAAGTTGTCATATTTGTATTTTATATATAATAGATGGAAAGGTTTAATAAATTTGTAGATGATGCTAAAAAAATACATGATAATAAGTATGATTATAGTAATTCTGACTATAAAAACGCAAAAACTAATATTAAGATAATATGTCCGGAACATGGTGAGTTTGAACAAAGGCCTGACAATCATTTAGCAGGTAAGGGATGTAAGAAATGTGGTATTGAAAAACTAACAAAATTATTTAAAAAGGATGTAAATGATTTCATAAATAAATCCAATCATATACATAATAATAAATATAACTATGATAAAGTTGAATATAAAAATGATGCAACAAAAGTTTGTATAATATGTCCAGAACATGGTAGTTTTTATCAAAGTCCAAATAAACATTTACTTGGCAGAGGATGTCCTTTATGTAAGACTAAAAATACAATAGAAACAAAAATGAAAAAGTATTCACAATACTTTTTAGATAAATCGAAAGATCTACATAATTCTAAATATGACTATAGTAAATCAGATTACATCAAAGCAAAGGCTAATATATCAATAATATGTCCAATACATGGTGAATTTAAACAAAGACCTGATAATCACTTATCGGGAAAAGGTTGTCCTAAATGTTTTCAATCCAACGGTGAAAATAAGGTAGAAAATTATTTAAAAATAAATAATATTGAATACGAAACACAAAAGAAATTCAATGATTGTAAAAATAAAAATAAATTACCATTTGATTTTTGGTTACCTAAATTAAACCTTATTATAGAGTTTGATGGTGAACATCATTTTAATTCTATAAAAAGATTTGGAGGTGATTCAAAGTTACAATATACAAAATTTTGTGATAAAATAAAAAATGAATATTGTATTAAAAACAATATTCATTTAGTAAGAATATCTTATAAGGATATAAAAAATATTGATGAAATCTTATCAAAAATTATCATATAAGTTTTTTATTCCTAACTTTGGTAAAGAATTATTAATAACTTTTTGTAGTTCCTCTTTTGACATACTACTCAATTTCTGAAGTAATTGTAGATTTCTTTGATACCATTTCATATCTGGTGCCATTCTTTCGTGATATAGATGATAACATTTTGCGTTATTTTCATAGAATGTTAAAAAGTTTTTAACCTTAACTGACTGAAAATCATCTTCTCCGCCCCAACCGATAAAGTTTTGGTCCCATCCACCAATCTTATTTATTGCTTCTCTTCTGAAGATACAGATTCCACCACATAAAGGAACTTTCTGAATATCAGTCTCACCTCTTCCTGCTCTATTTATCGTCATTATTTGATCAAGACCTGCCCCAGATTCTTGTGTAGTCAAATCAATTACAGAGTTGTAAGGATTGACCATCTCGTATTGTTCTAATAATTGTACTGATTTGATAAACTCCTGAGGATCCATTATTAAATCTGAGTCTCCAAATACAATTAAGTTTGAATTGGCATATTTCAATCCTACGTTAAATCCCCATGATTTATTGAAAGGCATGTTTGATTTCAAAAAGATATGTCTACAAGGTAGCTTGATATCTTTTATTTTTGAATGTTTATCTTGTTCTACAACGATTATATCGGCACCTGAAAATGAGCTGACCCACTCTAAAGTTCGTTTTAAGTTATTTAATCGTTCACCACTATGTCTATAGCTGATTATGTAGGTAAAATTATAGTTGAATGTCATTACTATGGAATATTTTTGGTAATTTTATGAAATAATTGTATCTTTGTTTATATTATTAGATATAATATTTATGAAATATGTGGGAAGAACAGAAAAAGTTTCTATTCCAGATCTTGGAATAGAAACAACAGACGCAAAAGTAGACACTGGTGCCTACGGAAACGCTCTTCATGTAGATGAGATTTTCATAAAAGAAGAAAAGTTATTTTTTAAAATAGATAATAAAGAATATATCTACGAAAAGTATAAAACTGTAGTTGTTCGAAACTCTTTTGGTAAAAAACAAAAGAGATTCTCTATAATAACAAAGATATTATTGGGAGAAAAAACTTATAAAGTTAATATATCTTTAACAAACCGAAAAAAGATGAAATATCCAATGCTAATTGGAAGAAGATTTCTAAGAAAGTTTGAATATATGGTAAACGTAAGAAAAAAAGACATAAATGATAGAGCTAAAACGGTGTAATTATTTTACTGGAGACATAGCATGTGTTTCAAGTGCTGTGAGTTCTATTGTCAAATTTCTGGAAGTGGATGGTAGAAATCCTATATTATTTACACCACCAAAACCTATTGGTTCCAAAAGTAAAAATATAACAAACTTAATCTATTACATATCACCATATATAACTTGGAAAGACTTTGAAGATTTTAAATGCAAGATTGAAGATCCTGCAAATAGATTTAGGGTTAATCTAATGATATTTGACTTTTGGACTTTAGGTCGTGTAGAGATATCAAGATATAAAGAACTAATCGACGAATTAGGTATAGATTATATAATAGTTGCTAAAGAATACATTTATAAAGAGTCTGACGATGTCGCCGATTTTCATGTAAAGAGTGAATATAAAGATTTAACCAACAGTAGTAGCACTGGTTATATGGCCACCAAATCAGAAATATGGCTAACAAACAAGATTGATGGTTGGACAGCAACATTAGACTCTTTGAAGACAGGATATATCCGTGATAAGAAAATTGATGATATTTTCAACAAATAATTGTTGAAAACTTTTTTAGATAAGTAAAAATTCCTTATCTTTGTATCATAATAGTTTATAATAACTTAATTTATTCGAAATGAGAATAACTAAAAAATTCCTTACTCTTACAAAATTCACATATCCACACGGAAAAGAGCACCAGTTAGTGCCTCAATTACCAGAAGGATATCAAGAAGACGGTATGGGAAACTACTACATTCAAATAGGTGAAACTCCTTCCACGATGTTTACTTGCCACTTAGACACCGCAGACAAAACACAAACAAAAGTAAAACACGTTTTTGATGGAAACATCATTCGTACCGATGGATCTTCTATCTTAGGTGCGGACGACAAAGCAGGTATGACCGTCATACTTTATATGATTAAAAAAAAAGTTCCAGGTTTATACTACTTTTTCATTGGTGAAGAAGTTGGTTGTATCGGATCTAGAAAACTTGCAGCAGCTTGGACAAAAACAGAATTTTCTAAATATATCACAAAAGTGGTTTCTTTTGATAGAAGAGGAACAGACTCTATAATCACGTACCAAATGTTTGGTAGATGTTGCTCAGATGAATTTGGTCAGGAATTGGCAAACCGAATGAACGCAACTGGTAATAAAATGAAAATGGAGTTAGATAATACTGGAATCTTAACAGACTCTGCTAAATTTGTGAAATTGGTTCCAGAGTGTACTAACATATCAGTAGGATATCAAAATGAACACACAGGAAGAGAATGTCAAGATATTGAGTTCCTACGAAGATTGTGTAATACAGTTGTTAAAGTAGATTGGGAAACTCTTCCAGTAAAAAGAGACCCTTTAGATGATGATGATAATTATGATCATTATTATGGTGGATTCGGATACGAATCTATGAGTAAATACAACTATGGTAACTATGAAGAAAATCCAGAGTGGCAAGAAGAAAACTATACTCACGTCTTACTTGATGGTAAAACTAAAAGAGTTTATATCGCAACTTCTCGTATCGACGAAGAAAAGGCAGAAATATATAAATGGTTAGGTACCCAAGTAGAATACTATGATGTACAAAGTATTGTATGGAATGGACACAGCCTATATTTTGAGTCAAAATCTGGTAAGTTAGAATTTGTTGGAAACAGAATTGATTTGATGGAAATGGTTGAAGAATTGAAAGCTATTCCAAAGAACAAAATTTCTGAAGTTCTTCCTGGTAAGAAAAGAACATTTATGAACACACTTTAAAACAAAAAAGAGGTCTTTAAGCCTCTTTTTTTTTATCCTAGAATAATTCCAGGCGTTTTGTACTCTCTCTGAGAGACAATTTCTAACATTTGATTAGTACTCAATTCTTTTGGATTCCATCCTTTTTTCTTAGAATATTCATTGATAAATTTTTCTCTAAGTAAAAGAGATTCGTCTTTAGGAAGAGCGTCGTTTTTAATCATTTTTAAGTCTTTGTTTTCCATAACTTTTTTTATTTTTTTATATATTATAATTCTCTTTGTGATAAAGCAAGTATAATACTTAGTATATGGTCAACGTTACTAAGTTCGCCACCAAAACCGTGACCATCGTCGTGTGACTCATACTCAAATACAGGTCTACCATCTAATTTCAACACACCAGAAGTCGTACCTTCACCATATTCATTACGTTTGGTTGAATAATCATCAGTGAACCTTCTTTCCAATTCATCATACATCTTATCTGCATAATCCTCTTCTTTTCCAGTATCACCTAACTCTCCTTCTTCGTTACGTACAAAAAGGATACTATCTCTCATTATATCACAACACTTTCTTACAAGTGAATCTCCAGATCCATAGTCATGTAATCCATCAACATAACTCTCAAGCTCACTTTCCAATTCATCAGGAGTTGTTTCTTCATTCACTAAAAAAACATCTTCTTCATCGTCGTAGAATTTTTTCCACGATATCTCTTCGTTTTCGAAAAGTCTGAAATTTTTAATATACTTCATATTATTTACTTTTTTTTATATATTATTTTTTAACCATCCTATTTTTTCTTCTTTAATCATTAGACAGTTGGCATTTGTGAAATATTCGAATCCTAGATTCTTCTTAATAGACGTATCAATAAGTGATGATATAGTAGTATTAGACATTATATCAAAAAGCTCCGAAACCGCCACTTTGAATCCCACATCGTATTGCTTAAGCAAGAAAAGCGAATCCGAAAATTCCTGCTTCATCTTTGATAGAAGAGCCAAATCAGGAGAACAGCTGAATACTATATTCGCACCATCGAAAGGTATTACGATATAAGTAGTTGATGTTGATGCAAATGCCACAGAACCTTCTTTCGTGGTAGATCCGATAAGGCTTTTGTATCTTGGCACGATGTAGTCTTTTCTATCGTCGAAAAAGTCTTTGTAGTTGTATGTTCCGATCGTTCCGTTTCTATCCTTTTCGAAGAACAGTCCAAAATCTCCGAAGTTGTTTGAGTTTCTCCAAAGCATGTCGTTGTCGAACGAGAAGTTTTTACAGTTTTCTCTAAATATAGTCAAAAACTCTTCTTCATTAAGTCCTTTTGTTCTAGTCTTGGACTCTCTGTCTATAAACTCTTGAAATTCTAATATTCTTTTCATTCATTATATATTATTTTATAGTATTGAAAAAAATCCGTATATTTGTAGAAACATTTATATATGAGTAAAAGACTAAACAACTCCGACGCACTAAAATTCATCTTTGCTGGTAACTCAACAGTTACTTTTTTGAATATTGAAACTGAAAACAGATTCACTTATCGAGTTAAGAAAGCAAAAGATAGTAATCTTTTCTTTGTTAGTGTTTTAACTGGACCAGATCAGTATTCCTATTTAGGAACTATTTCTAATGGAAACTACAAACACGGAGCGAAATCTAATTTTACAGCTGGTGTTCAATCAGAAAAGGTTTTCTCTTATGTTCTCAATAAGCTTAAAACAGAGTCTTTACCAGAGTGTATAGAAGTTTGGCACGAAGGTAAATGTGGGAAATGTAATCGACCGCTTACTGTTCCTTCTTCTATTGAAAACGGAATAGGACCAGAATGCTTCAAAACTCTTTCTAAAGCAGAAAAGAGAGATATTTTTTTAACTTCAATTTTAGGATAATGGTAATGGTAATTTTTATTAATTTACTTCAGATTTTTGCTTTGATTTTTGGATTTTTCTATTCAATCATAAGAGTCAAAAGACTAAAGTCTATAACATTTGATGTAAGAATGGGTACTAAGTGTTATGGTTGTACGACCGATATAGAACATGATGATCTTGATTACCTCACAGAGGACTTATCTAAATATGAGCATATTAATCTTTGTGTTGCTTGTAAAAGAGAAGAAAGCTTGGATAAGTTCATAAAATCTGGTTTTCCGGACGCAACTAGAATAAACAAATTGAAAAAGTTTTTATTTTCAAAAAAATCTGATAAGATTGTCCGGTACTTCATGTTCGCCGTATTGACAAGTATACTTGTTGAGTTTGTTTCTAGATTTTTTTTTGATGTAAAGATATTTTGGTTTTTGACACCAATCTGCAACATAGTCTATTGGAGTTTATTTTGTTATAAATCCAAAATAACATATATAAAAGAATAAAAATTGCTATATTTGTAGTATGTTTAAAGTAAAAGGTATATTAGAATTTGATCCTGTTGACGTGTCTAAAAAACACACACAACAATCGACTTGGAAAAGAGTCGCGATGGTTCGCTTCTATGAAGACGATACCTGTAAATACTATAAATGGCTTTTAGAGCAAAGATTCGGTCTTCGTATTCCAGACACAAACGTGTTTGAATGGAGAGGAAGACTTAACGATCCTGTTCGTGGAACTCACGTCACTGCAATAAACGATATTGTAGATGATGAAATATATTTACAAGCCAAAGATATGTTCCACGGAAAAGAAGTAGAAATCACATACGATCCAACTCTTATCAGATGCAACACCAAAGGTGATAAGATGTGGTGGCATATCAAAGTATATTCTGATGATATAATGAATATACGAACTGCTATGGGTTTAGGAACACCATTTCATAGTCTTCACATGACTATTGGTTTAGTAAATCCAAAGTTTATAGAACACAACGAATGGGTCGTAAAAAGCTGTGAGAAATTAAGAATGTATTTACCAATAAAATAGTTATTATGAAAAATTACAATGAAATAAAAAATGAAGAACTTATTGTAACCAAGCACTATTCTGATAAAAAGTTAGATAGATATATTTGGAATTGCATGCTTATTAGAAAATTTCTTAACGAGAATTTCTTTTGGATTATATCTTGTATTCCATTTATTATTATACCAGGAATTTTTATACTAATAGGATTTATTGAGTTAGATATAATTACAATACTTTTATTCATAATAACACATCTTATTTTTTGGTTATTAAAGGGAAAAAAAGAAGCAATTAAGATAATAAGTGAGACTCTTCCCGAATTGGAACTCACCATCGAGGTGTTAGAAGATATTAAAAAAGAAAGAAATGGATGATTTTTTTGATAGTTTTAAAAAGTCAGTAGAAAAACATAATCATACTGTAAAAGTGGTTCATTTCAAAAAGGAACCATATGATATCTATATTGGACGAATGCAAGGTGGTAAGTACAATAAATGGGCTTATCCAAAAGAACTTAGAGAAAGTTTTCCACCAGGAACTCCAAGAAAAGATATTGTTGCTGCTTATGAAGAGTATCTTCTTTCAAATAAAGAGCTTATGAGCTCTCTTTACGAACTGAAAGATAAAGTACTCGGGTGTTGGTGTAAAAATGAAGGTGGAGGTGGGAAGTCTTGTCACGGAGACATATTAGTAAAGTGGGTAAAAAAAAATTGTAACTGATGCTAAGAATACACAGTAAAGTAAACACACCATATGGTGAAGGAATATTGGTTTCTATGGAGACTGAATTCAATGGGCTATATATTACATACGAACGAACAAGATGTATTGTTTGGTTTGGAACAGAGAATCACGGTACAAGTGATGCTGGTCATGGTAGAACGTTCAGGCACAGCAACAATAGATGTGTAACTATAGAAATATCACTAAGAGAACTCATTGAGCTAAACAAAGACTTGATAAGAAACGAAAAAATAAACGACATATTAGATGCCTGAATTAGCAGAACTCAAAATAATGGCTGACTATATAAACGTCAATGCCAAAGAAAAGAAATTTAACAAGATATACGATGTTGCCAAAGGAAACATTCCTTCGGAATTTATGCTCTCGGACGGAGACTTCAAACTAACTTCAGAATCCAATGGTAAGGAATTAGTATTAAATGTATATCATGATGTTGCATCTTTTAAGATATCCGTATTTATGGGAATGTCAGGGAATTGGCTCTGGATACCAACTAAAGATTGGACCGACCGAAAGTTCGTCAGGATGCGAATGGACACGACCGATGGCTGGTCTTTACTTCTTTACGGTCTCTATATGGGGCCAAAATACAAAGTAGGCGGATTTGCTACAAAAAGAAGTCCGGATCCAACTAAAGAGTTTGAATCGTTTAAAAATAATGTCTTAGACAACCTTCATCTTAAGCCATTCAGTAAACCAATCTGTGAGGCTCTTTTGGAACAGAAATACTTTAACGGAATTGGTAACTATCTGAGAAGCACTATAATGTACTATCTGGATGTAGATCCTTTTGAAGAAGCTCGTGTAGTCATAAAACGAAATCCAGAAATACTCGATATGTGTAGAGATATTCCAATGAAGGCATACCAACTTCATGGGGGTCAGCTCCGCGACTGGCAAAATCCCTTCGTTGCAGATGTTGAAGAATTCCTAAAATGGGTCTTTTATCAGAAAGGTTTGTCGTGTAGAGACAACACCGGAAGAACTTTTTGGTATAATCCTAAATGGAAAAAAAACTGTCCTTATAAATAATGTTTGAAAATAACTTCAATATAATAGTTGGTAATAATTCTACTTGGAAAAGCTCTGCGTTGCATGCACTTGCTTATGATATGAAGTCTCAACTAAACATGAAAATAATATTTTTGGCAGCAACAAACGAATTTGAAGAGAAAACACACTTTCTTAATCAAAGATATGAGTTATGTCGATTTTTATCCTCTGATGATGAAAATAATATAAAGACACTCAAAGTAATAGAAGAGATTTCTTTAAAAGATGGAATAGACTTTATATTCATAGATGATATTGATTATCTATATGATTATCTATTTCCGAGTAAAGAATACACAACTAAGAAATATATCAAATTTTTAGATAAGATTCCAGTAAGAAAGATAGCTACATGTAGTGATAGTTCCTCTATTCCTTTATTCAATTTTTCTGAGGAAATCACCGATTCGAAAAACTATTTTCTTCAAACTAAATATAACAAAGGACGCTCTTATGCTATAATAAACGATGTAATCGCAAACGACTTCATCAAAGCTTTCATAAGAGATGAAAAAATAAAAACAATATTACAATGATAAAAGCAGACTGGTACTATATTCAAAATTTAAGAAAAATTCTAAAAGAAGGATCGTGGGATGAAAATCCTCGTCCAAAATGGGCTGACGGAACTCCGGCAAACTCAAAGTTCATAACAGGAGTATTCGAAGAATATGATATTTCAAAAGGTGAGTTTCCTATAACAACTTTAAGGAACACCGCAATCAAAACAGGAATCAGGGAGATTCTTTGGATCTATCAAAAACAATCTAACTCTTTGGTTGAAGCTAGAGAAATGGGTATAAACTGGTGGGATGAATGGAATGTTGGTGACGACACTATTGGACAAAGATATGGTGCTACAATAAAGAGATATGATTTGATGAACAAGCTTTTGAATGGATTGAAGAACGATCCATTTTCAAGAAGACATATTATCGATATGTACCAATATACTGATTTGGAAGAAACCGAAGGATTATTTCCTTGTGCTTACTCAACAACTTGGTCTGTAAGAAAGGCAGATGGTGAATACTATTTAGACATGACATTAAATCAAAGATCGAACGATTACTTGATGGCAAATTACATAAATAAGATACAATACGTCGCTCTTCAAATGATGGTTGCTTCACACGTAGGATACAAAGTAGGTAAGTTCTGTCATTTAGTTCAAAATCTACACGTTTATGATAGACACGTAGATTCAATTCCGGAAATATTAGGTAGAACTAATCTTACTGATGTAAATCCTGTAATAGAGTTGACAACAAATAATGACTTTTACTCTATAACTATAGACGATTTTAAAATATCTGGGATTGATGGAATACAAAAACTTTCCTCAAAGCTAGAAATCGCTATTTAAAAATAATAAAAACAACATGCCGGAAAAAGAATTTGTCTTAAACGCAGATGGACCTCAAACACTATATGAGTTTGTACAGGAACAACTTAAAGATTTAGATACTACTGAATTATCAGATGATGTATCACAAGATCCAGAGGTAGAAATAACTCCAGAAAAAATTTACTTCTGGACAAGAGTCTATATGAAAGAAGAAAATCCAAATATTGTGGTAGGTGACTACATCACTATTAAATATCTTACTTCAGGTGAAGAATTGAAAACTCAGTTCATAACCTATGCGAAGAATGGATTGGAAAGAGATCATGATGATGAGCTTACAAGCTATAACGCTGAAGAAGACAAAAAGGTTTTATGCCTTATGGTCGACGAAAAAGAAATAAACCAAAGTACGAATATTCCGTTCATCAGAACACTATTCAAATTAGGACATCATTATGAATATAATGTCATGAGAAGAGACGAACTTATTTTCACGAATGACAGAAATGGAGTTATGATAGATTGGTTCGACTGTGATTTTTAAGTCTGGTCATCTTTTGTATATAGGTCCGCTAATAAGCGGACTTTTTTGTTTTTATACTAAACCATGTTGAAAAACATGACTATAACCTATAGAAAATTATAAAAAATATGTTAATTGAAACTCAATATTTAAGCAATTCAAAAAAATTAGTATGTAGTTACGTCGATAAGTCCGGTGACATCAAATTAAAATACTATGACTGGGACAACCCAATGAAGTATGTATCTTGTGAAGATGATGATCCACAAAGACATTCAAAATTCAAGTCTTGGGATGGTAAATGTGTAAAGCACGTAGAGGTAAGTCACCCAGACAGATACGCAATATATGAGTTCATGGATGCTTTACCGGAAGCAGAAAAAGAAGAGTTATTCGAATACAACCTTCCAAAGATCTATTTTATAGATATAGAAACAGAGATTGTGGATGGCTTTCCCGAAGCTGCAGATATCAAAGATTTAGATGGTAATGTAACCAAAGAAGGTGCTTCTACACAAGTTCTTTCTATATCTATCGTTTATGATGATAAGATTATACTACTTGGCTTGAAAGACATGCCTGATGATATGCAGGACCGAATACTTAAAAATACCAACAAATATTTTGAGAAGTTTGGAACAGAGTATAAGTTCAAATACGTCAAATACGATGATGAGTTTGATATGCTTTATGCTTTCTTTCATAAAATGGTTCCAAAAATGCCAGTTCTTACTGGATGGAACTTCTTGCAATATGACTGGTTGTTCTTAGTGAACCGATCTAGAAAGCTTTCTAAATGGATGAATGGTAAAGAGTACAAAATAAACCCTGCAGAATCTTCTCCTGTAAAGAAAATCAATAAAATGTGGGGTACAGAATATGAAGTTCCTGCACATAGAATGATTTTTGACTACATGCAGTTATATGAAATCTGTGATACTTCTATTAAAGTAAAAGAGTCGTCATCATTAGATTTCGTATCCAGTAAACTCGTTGGTGTCGATAAGATTAAGTACAATGGTTCTTTACAAAAACTTTATGAAGATGACTTTGAGACTTTTATGTACTATAATGCGGTCGATAGTGTCTTGGTTCAAAAGATTCACGATGCAAGAAATTATATTTCTATTATCTATGCGATTTCATCATTGGCTAGAATTAGAATAGTCGACGTAGTTTCTCAGATGAACAACGCTTTAGGATCTTTAGCTATTACAGAAGGAGTTTTAAGAAATCGATTCAGAGAACAGGATAATATTGTACTCTTTAAAGAAGATAAAGGTGATGCTGAGTCTACTATTGCGGGTGGTTGGGTAAAAGATCCGGTAGTAGGAATGAACAGATGGTGCGTAACTTACGATTTTGCCTCACTTTATCCTACAACACAAAGGCAATTCTTTATTGCACCTGAAAACTTCATTGGAATACAAAATGCAAACAACAAGTCACATTGTGAAAATGGTAGAGAAATCGATTTGGATAAGCATGTTCTTTGTGTGAATGGTGCGGTATTCGAAAAAAGACTTTCACCGACACTAAGAATGCTTGAAGATGTATATGCAGATAGAAAAAAAGCCAAAAAAGTCATGATGGATAAAAAAGAAGAATATAAAGCAATTCAAGACGAAATAGAAAGATTAGAAGCAGAAATTTAAAAAAAGACACCAGATGGTGTCTTTTTTGTTAAAACTCAAAAAAAGCGTTTTTTATTTTAATATATAATATATTATAAAAATAAAAAAACATGTATGAGAGTTAATAATTTTTCAAATTACACAAAAATGTACGAAACTAAGCTTCAGGAATGTGAGTTCTTTAGAGAACAAAACATCACTGCAGATGATATCATCAATCCTTTAGAAGGTTTAGTAACAGAAGAGTTCCTTGATTTCTATTTGAAAGAAGGTATTGTTGATTGGGCTAAAAACGCCTGGGCTGGAACCAAAAAAGTTTTCAATACTGTTAAAGATGCCATATCTGCATTTTTTGGTAAAATTGTAGACTTCTTTAAAAACTTTTCTTTATCAAAACTGATTAGTGGTATTTGGAACAAAATTAAAGAGATTGGTTCAAAAGCTTGGAATTCAATCAAAGAAGCACTTGGATCACTTAAAGAATTCATAGTTGGAAACGACATGGTAGATGAAAATAACAAACCAAAATTTGGAAATATTTGGTCTACTTTATGTCAAAAAGGAAAAGACATGATAGGTTGGGAACAAGAAGGAGTTACTCCGGAAAAACTTGCAAAAGCAGGAGATGCTATCAAAATAAATGAATCTGATTCAAAATCTATTGGTGATGATGAAGTTAAGTATTATGGGATGTTTGAGAAAATTGCTCACGCATTAGGTATCAAAAATGCTAGATTCAATGGTGTTGTTTCTCAAATAATGAAAAAGGGTACTATTGGTCTTGTAATCATGGGTATCTTAAAATTTGCAGGATTTAGTTTAGGTGCATTAACATTAGGAATGAGTCCTGTGGCAATGGCTGCTATTGGTGGTATGTTGTTGATGGCAGGATTGATTATATTAGCAATCTGGATTTGTAAACCATATCCTACTGTAGATGATTGTTTGGCATATCTTCATATCGCATTTGGTGGTAACACCGCAGTTGCTGCAGTTCCTAATATTTTCGTACAAAATATTAACTACTACTATATCAATAATATTACTATAACAAATACCAGTATAACAAATACAAATACAAGTATTAGTAATACTAACAACACAAGTTTAAGTAATACAAACGTTAACAACACAAACAACACAAATTTAAGTAATACAAACAATACAAATGTGAACAATACAAACAACACAAATGTAAGTAATACAAGTTCAACAAGCTATAGCTCTAGTAGAACAAGTGTTACTAAATCTGAGTTGAGAGTTGGTCAAGAGTATATCTATACTAGTAAAAAAGGTCAAAAAATAGTTAAGGTAGTTTCATTAACTAACGATGTTCTATCTGGAAAAGATAAAAAATGGCTTAGTGGTGATGATCAAAGTAGAGAAAAGCTTAAAGACGGATATGTAGACGTTATCTATCAAGATAAAGACGGTGAATACACAACTTCAACTAACTTTGTTCCGATTCTTATATCAAAACTTACACCTTTAAATGCAGATTTACAAGTTGGTCAAGAATACATCTATAAAAACAGAGAAGGAAAAGAAAGAGTGGTTAAGGTAGTTTCTTTAACACATGATACTTTATCTGGAAAAGACAAAAAATGGCTTACAGGTGATGACAAAAAAAGAGAAGAACTGAAAGACGAATATGTTGACGTTATTTATCAAGATAAAAACGGTGAATACACAACTTCAACTAACTTTCAACCAATTCTTAAATCTAGACTTACACCATTAAAAGAGAAAAGCTATAAAGAAAGCTTAAGATATATTTCTTCTTTTGAAAAATATAATAATAAATAAACCATAGATATGAATAGAATAGAAAAATTCAAAAACTTCACTAATGAAGGTGCATTTACTTCTAAAATGAGAAGAATCGTTACTGGAGAATCTGCCGGGGAAGAAATAGAAAAGCTGTCTATTGAACAGCAAAACAAATTGCTTGATATGTATCGTAAAGATCCAACAGAGGCTGCTAAATACTTGAGAAGTATAATCATCAGAGAGAAAAACTCTCAGTTTGGACTTGGATTGGCGTTGACATTGGCTGGTGCCGCGATGATATACAAAGCTTTAGATGTTGATCCGCCACCACCACCAGAACCTCTTAAAGGTCATTGGGATGTCACAGACAAGGCTGGTGCAGTCGCAACTATTAACAAAGTAACTGGATCAAATCTTACACAAAATTCTTCTCCAGAAGAATTTATAGAAGCTGTTAAGAATTGGCCAGGTGCGAATGGTGATTATGCAAAAGGATTGGCATGTCTTACAAAAGGAATGTCTCCCGAAACAGGAAGTCAGATTACGAATGCTTTGAATGGATTATACTCAAATCCACATGAACACGGCGATACGCTAGGTCAAATATTCCAAGGAAATCTTAAAGGAACCGGTAAAATTTTCGGTGACTTAATGGACTATCCAGTTGGAACAAAAGTATGGATCCCTGATGCTCCCGTTCCATTTATAGTTGGAAAATAAAATTTAATTTAATTAAAAAATATAAAGCTTCTATTTTAAATAGAAGCTTTTTTTTGTTTATATTTGTGTAAACAAAAAAACTCTATGAAAAACATACTTGTACTTCTTGCCGTAATATTCTCATCTTACATACTATTTTTTGATGATTCTTTACCTTTTAAAGAAAATATTGAAAATAATGAAATTGCATCCGATAATTCCGATGTAAAAGTCTACATAAGAGGGTTGGATGACTTTGATGTAGAAGGTTTGAATAACATAAAATCTATCATCGAAAATAAATATGGTGTCATATGTAAAATCGAATCTCCTATAACCACATCTTATCAAAATGATGGTAATAAGGATTGTGACCTTATTCAAGAAGAACTTGGATTGACAAATACATATGATGGTAGTGAGCCAATAACTATCTATATTACAAATTCTAAAATAAATACAAATGGAACTCATGCAAATGGTCTCAGCTATGGTAAGACCATCTATCTATCACATAATTCGGATTGTCCTTCATTTATAAAAAAATCATTTATGGAAATGAGTGCTATACATGAGCTTTCACATTCTTTTGGATTGGATCACTGTGATGAATATAAATGTATTATGAATGGATATTTCGATGAAAAGGGAAATCTACCATTCTGTGAAAAACATATGGAAGAAGCTTTAGCTGCAGGATTCAGACCTTAAGCTTTGTTTTGATACTTTATTGCGGTATAGTCAAAGTCCGGTAAAACTTCTTTTACTACTTTGCTTGCCGCCTTTATGTATTTTTGATTGTCGTCGTAGAAAATGACTTTACTAAATCCTGTCTTCTCAATCAACTCTACTATCTTATTTCCTTTCCAAGTACCTGCTCTATAATGATTTACGTGAGGATACATATGAACTCCGTATTTTGGATAGTCCAATCCAAGCTCTCCAAGTGACCTTTCAACCTTTTCTCTCATTTGAATCGGCCTTGCAGTCACTATACATTTGTTTTGTATAGAGTTATATAATGATTTTAAATCTGTGGTCATTGTAGGAAGAGACATGTCACTTAAACCAAATTCGTCTGGTTGAAGAAGATAAACCCTTGCACCTTTTCTTACCCAGTTTTTGTCATTATTCTGTACCGATATTTTGGCATTTGGGTCCTCGACGTATATTCTACCATCCTGCCATTTTAAATCTGATAGAGATATTCCTATCGTTTTTATAGACATGTTGAGTAACGATTCAATCGTCACGTTTTCTTTCAAAAAGTCTATAGCCAGTTCCTCAAATTCTGGAGTCACCACTAAAGTATCGTCATAGTCAAACACGTAAAGAGTGTCTTCGTTAGAAAAACTTTCAAATTTCTTAATCTTCGTCATAAAAAAATATATCGTCTATAATGTGCTTGAAGTCTACTCCAAAGTAGCTTAAGCATTTACTATATATTTCTTCTTTAATTTCGATTCCTTCGTTTATTAAGTTTTCGATGTAGTTTTCGACGTCGGTTGGCGTCGTGTAGATGTTGAATTCGTCGTAGTCGAGTATGTGCATTGGGTCCGGTAGTTATTTCTCTTATATATTAAGGAAAAAACATAAAAAACCCCACTTTTTAAACTATTTTAAACTATTTCTTATTATTTGATATAAATTTTACAAAAACTTTCATATTATATGTCGTTAAAAAAAGATGTGGCTAAATTCAAGCCGAGAAAAGAGCAGAGAGAGGCCTTAGAATTTATAAACTCTGAATATCAAAAAAACAAAATGAACAAGTTTTTCTTGCTCAATCTGCCAGTCGGAATTGGCAAGAGTCATTTAGCGATGATGATTGCAGACTGGTATAAAACCAATGTAAGTAAGTTTGCTAGAGTCGATGTGATAACAAATAGTAAGATTCTACAGGATCAATATTCTGGAACATATGACTCTATATGTGACCTAAAGGGAAAGGAAAACTATGAGTGTGAAACTTATGCATGCTCTTGTGCTTCAGGTGGTGAATTCAATCGTTTAAATAAAACAAGTTGTGAAAGCTGTCCATATGCAAATGCTAGAGAGTCTTATATAAGTGGTGGAGTTTCTTTAACTAATTTCTATCTTTATATTCTTTATGCCATCTATAATCAGAAACTTATGGAGTCAAGAGATGCTAGAGTTCTTATAGTTGATGAGAGCCACGACTTCGATGATGTTATGTCAGACTTCGTTTCTATAAAAATAACAGAGACTATTGTTAAGAAGTTTAAATTTGCTAATGAATATGACATCATTAAAAAACTTAAAGCTGTTTCTGGTATACCTGGATATGTAGAGTTTCTTAGATACTTAAATGGTGAGATATTAGAGACTTGTGAGCAGATGGAGAAAGGAATGGGCACTGCACAAAGAAGCGTAAAAGAAGATAAAAGAGATTTGAAGATATCAAAAGTTTTGAATGTCAAGAATGGTGATGTAAAGCTTATGAATCTTATCTCTGACCTAAAACAATACCAGCTTAAGATAGAAGTTTTTTTGAAAGAGTATAAAGACAATCCTGATAATTGGGTTTTAGAAAGTAGTTACAATGAGAAACTTAGACAGAAAGAATTGTCACTTGAACCAATCTGGGCATTCGACTATTTAGACAAGTATGTTTTTAGTCATTATGATATGGTCTTCCTTATGTCAGGAACTATTTTGGATAAAAATCTATTCTGTGGATTAAACGGATTAGATCCATCCAAAGCTTCATACTATTCTATAGGTTCTCCTTTTCCTGTAAAAAATAGACCAATCTATTATATGCCATTAGGTAAGATGTCTTATAAAAGTAAAGAAGATACTTTTCAAAAGTATATTCCTTATATACAGAAGTTACTTGATAAATACAAGAATAAGAAGGGTATTATACACACCAACTCTTTTGAACTATCAAACTGGATTCAAAAATCTATTAAAGACAAGCGACTAATATTTCATGACTCTTCAAATAAGGATGAGATGTTAAAGTTACACTTTGAAAGTGAAGAACCAACTGTTATTGTATCACCTAGTATGGGAACAGGTGTTAGTTTCGACAACGATAATGCTAGATTTCAAATAATTGCAAAGATTCCATATCCAAGTTTGGCTTCTCAAAAGAATAAGGTGAGACAAAGCAATAATCCTGATTGGTATTCTTGGAAGACCGCTTGTTCTTTACAACAAGCATGTGGTAGAATAGTTAGATCAACTACCGACTATGGTGATACTATAATCATTGATGGTGGATTCGGAGATGTCATTAAACATAGCTCACAGTTTTTACCTGATTGGTTTCAGGATGCAGTTAAGCGAATAAACGTAAAGATAGAAGCATAAAAAATAGTACTAATGGACGACACCATTATTTATATATAGATAATGGATAAAAACAATAAATTTATAAAATCATCAGTGGATATACATGGTGATAAATATGATTATTCTTTAGTTGATTATAAAAATAATAAAACTAAAGTTAAGATAGTATGTCACAAACATGGAATTTTTGAACAGAGACCAAACGGTCATATAAATGCAAAATCTGGATGCCCAGATTGTTATGGTAACTTAAAATCTAATGTTTTTGATTTTATCAAAAAGTCAAAAAATATTCATCAAAATAAGTATGATTATTCTTTAGTCAAATATATTAATGATAAAGAAAAAGTTATTATTTTATGTCACAAACATGGTGAGTTTTATCAAAATCCAAATACACATTTAGCAGGCCACGGATGTTTTACATGTGGAAATAAAAATGACTTAGATACATTTTTATTAAAAGGTGAAGAAATATATGGTAACGAATATGATTATTCTTTAGTTGAGTATGTAAATATGAACACACCGGTTACTATTAAATGTAAAATACATGATGAATTTATAATTAAACCTAGTCAATTTATTTATGAAAAGAATGGATGTATTTATTGTTCTAAAAAAACATATAAAGATATTTCCTTTTTTGAAATTGATGCCAATAAAATTCACAATAATAAATATAAATATGAGATAATAACAGATTTAAAGATGAATAGCTTTATAAATATAATTTGTAAAACACACGGTAAATTTAAACAAAAGATTAGATCACATATTTATGATGCATGTGGTTGTATAAATTGTAAAGAATCAAAAGGTGAAAAGAAAATAAATACATTTCTTTCTGAAAAAAAATTAGAATTTTTTAGACAACATAAATTTTCAGATTGTAAAAATAAATTTCCATTAGCATTTGATTTTTATATACCCTCTGAAAAAATATGTATAGAGTATGACGGTACTCAACATTTCGAAATGGTTAAATTTTTTGGAGGTCAAAAAAGATTTGAAGATATTAAAAAAAATGATGAGATCAAAAACAGATATTGTGAAAGTAATAATTTAAAATTATTAAGAATTCCTTACCATGACTTTAATAAAATTGAACTTATTTTATCAGAATTTTTAAAATAGAAGCATAAAAAAAGCCACTCAATGAGTGGCTTTTTGTTTTATATAATTCGATGATACTCTAATTATTTTTTACTTTGGGTTTTTGTGATTCTTCCTTTCAAAGGTACTTTTTTGATAGGCTCGTCTTTTTTACCAGTTTCCTCTTTTTTATCTTTAGCGTCTTTAGCAGCTTTTTTCATTGACTCTTTTTTGTCACCATCTTTGTCTAAATCTAAGAAATCAGGTTTTTCACCTTTTTTAGCAGGTGCCTTTTTGTCATCTTTTTTATCGTCTTCTTTATCATCAGACTTTTTACCTTTAAGACGTTCTTTGAATTTTTTCTGAGCAGCCAGTTGAGCAGCAGAGAATTTTTTCTCTTCGTTTACAAAAGATCCAAAAGATTTAACTCTTTCCAAAGTTTGTGCGTCGTTCCAGTCTTTAACTTCTTCGTCACCTTCGTTTTCGTCATCTTCTACTTCTTCGCCATCTTCGTCAAAGTATTCTTCTTCTTCTTCTGCACCTTCTTCAGAATGGAATACTTCAAAATCTTCCTCATCCTCAGCTCCGTATTTTGAAGCGAAAGCGTCTTTTTCTTCTTCTGCTCCAAATCTGTTCAATTCGAAGTTTTCAAACTTTTTTAAATGTTTCATAGTTTTAGTCAATTAGTTTTATGTTTTATATATTAAATTAAAAAATCACTTTTTTAACTTTTTATATATAGAATATGATATTATTAAAATATTGCGATTTCCTATTAGAAGAAAGATCTGAATTGAAGGCTCAGATGAAATATTCTGCTGAAATGAAAAGCAAACTCAATAAGATTGGTGGTAAAGTCGCAGAAGCACTTCTTGATCTTGAGATGACCGAGCAAGAGTTTACATATATCGATTTAGGTGAAAGGGATAATACAATCACATTTATTGAAGTAGATAAAGTATTTGATTATCTAAAATCAAAACAACATGCTCCTGGATATCTAAGTAGGTTCATAAGAATAACATGGCTTAGTAAAGAAGATGCTCGCCACGTCGAATTAAAGATTGGTAAGTTTGCTAAATCACTTTTATTTGATACTTTTACTGATCCTGAGTATGGTGAGTTTGTAGACAAATGGAGAGCACTGAAAGACTTAGCAGTTTTCGAACTTTGGAAAGGTCATGACATATTAGAAGCATATACATCAGAAAACTATGAGGATTGCAGTGGATCTCATTTAGATAACTCTTGTATGAATGATAGTGAATACGTTCTTTTCTATTCCGCTATAGAAGGATGTGAAGTTTTAGTTCTTTTAGATGAAGATAGGTCTTATGGTCCTACAATAAAAGGAAGAGCTTTAGTTTGGACAGATTACAAAGGAAGAAGAATAATGGATAGAGTTTACTATAATTTCAGTAAGGACTATCAGAAGTTTTTAAACTGGGCAAAAGAAAATAATGTTTATTACAAAAAAAATCAAAGTACATTCATATTAGGTGATAAAGAAGAAAGGATTGAAACAAAGATAAAAGTTCCTAACGTATTCACATATAGAGGTGATGGATTTCCTTATATGGATACTTTCTATTATGCACAAGACGAATGGGTAATGAATTATGAACCAGAGATTGGTAAATACTATAAACTTCAGGATACGGATGGTGAATATGAAGAATTCAATTCTTTAGTAGATATATATGGTGAAGAGATTGAAGACGAATCCGATTATGTATTTTCAAAATATCAAAACGGATATATCTGGAAATCAGATGCCATTCATCTTTATTATGATGGTGGTTCTGGATTTGAAAGTTATTCATTTGATGACTGGTTGGAAAGAGATTTTGTTGAAACAGGAATACCTCATTCATTTTGGGGTAAAAAAGTAAAATTTGTTGAGATTGATGATAAGTGGTATTGGGAAAAACATTGTGTTTATTCAGAAAAAGAAGAACAATGGATCTGGAGACCAAATGCCATCTACAACAATGGAGACTGGACTCCTTTTGAAAATTTCAATCCAGGAAAATAATATATACTATATGGCAACAATTAAAAGATTCAATCAATATTTCTCTAACGAACTTATGACTAATTTCGTAGCAGATTCACTATTAGCAGTATCTGAAGGAAAAGGTTCTAATGCGAACGCAAAAATAGAAGATTACAAAAACGAGTTTCGAAAGATAAAAGACGATTTAGGACTAAACTCTAGACTTATTCCAACTTTTGGTTTTGGTATTGCAGGCTTTTATCCTATAGTTGATAGTATAATGAGACTTGAAGGATTTGAAATATCTAAAAGAAGTATTGTTCTTCTTACTTTGGCTGCAATATCTATAATAATTATTGGTGATGGTAAGAAAAAAGAAAAGAAAAGTCAAGCAGATGTAGAAAGAGACTTAGTTGTTGATGACATAAATGTGAAGGTTCTTCAAGAGCTAAATCAAACGGTATCTCCTAACTCATCTACAGGAGAATCTCCTGTCTTAAAAAAGGTGGTGAATATAATAAAATCTTTTCATAATTCTTTTTGGTCAAAAATATTCAAAGGTGAACTTAAAAAGACTTTGACAGGATTAAGATCTAGATTAAAGATGACATGGGACTCTGTAAAGTCTGGATTTAATCAAGCAGCCGGTGGTTTAATTGATATGTTGGCATATACTGCAATGCTTATTCCGATAATGAATGTTTTGGACAATGCAATAAACAATTTTCCAGACTTATTCAGAACTGCTCAAATACTACCTGAGAATCTCGTAGCATTTGCTGCAGGTGTTGGTGTAGTTGTTTCAAAACATGGTATAGCAAAACTTATTTCAAGATTTGGTGATACAGAAGATGAACAAGAGATTATGGATGAGATTGAGACTCCTATAATACAAAAGATTGCCAACTACAAAGACTTCGATTCGGATGTTGAACCACCTCTTATAAAAGAAGAACCTTGATATTACATGTAGATTTAATTTTAAACTAAAACTTATACTTTGATATAATACATGTTAAAATAATTAAATCCACAAAATGACAACGCCTCAATTAGAGAAAGTTTATTTCAATTTCATACTCAGTAACAAAAAGTATTTTGATATTGTTAAGTCCTATTTTTTCAGAAATTCTGAAATACAATTCGTATATGGCGTCATACGAGAATATATGCTAAAAGGGGATGCTAAAGTACCCACACCAAGACAAATACTTGACATGGTTAATATCGAAGACAAAGAAGGTCTTATAACTAAAGAGATTCTTAAATCGATACTCCAAGTAGACTTAAAAGAATATGATGAAAAGAACTTTATCGAACCAAATTTCAATGGATGGGTATTGGCAAATCGACTTAAAACCGGTACTGTAGATATCATAGATGAGACAAGAAACTTAGATTCTATCTCGGATTTTGGAAAAGCAGTTGAGGCAGCAAACAGAATAAGAGGAATTGTAGAAGAAATGTCTTCAACCAATTTTGTTCAAGACGATGATATGGGATCGGATTTTGATGACGCGGAACATCACGTTCAAGACTCTTCAAGATTCAAAGTAAAATGTGGATACGAGACAATTGATCATATGCTTGGCGGTGGTTGGGATATTTCTACACTAAATGTAATCATGGCACAAACAAATGGTGGTAAGTCTTTATGGATGCAGAACTTCGCGGTTCAATCTGCAAATATGGGACATAATGTTCTTTATATAACACTCGAAATGAGTGAAAGAAAGGTTATGAAGAGACTTGGTGCGATGAGACTTCATATTCCTATCAATGACTATGATACTCTCTCAAAAGACTCTGAAATGATAAAAAAGAAAATTGCTAACTTATCCAAAACTGCCGGAGGAAATGATTTGTTTGATAAAAAGGTTGGTAAGATTATCACAAAATTCTGGGCAGCAGGAACCGCAACCATTCAAGATTTTGATAACTATATTCAGAAACTAAAAGAGAAGAAGGATATAAAAATTGACATGATAATAGTCGACTATATTACTTTGGTTGCAACTGTAAAGGGTGCAATGGCTGACAATCTTTATACAAAGGGTAAAAGTTTGGCAGAAGGTCTTAGAGCAGTTGGTGCTAAATACAAATGTCCTGTAATCACAGGAGTACAGGTTGCTAAGGATGCATGGAATGCTTCTGATATAACATTGGAATCTGTTCCGGAATCAAAAGCTATTGCTGAAACTGCAGATACTTTTTGGGCTATAATTAGAACCGAAGAAATGAAGCGTCAAAATGTTTTTAGATTTAAACTTTTAAAACAAAGAGATGGTGACTTTTCAAAATCACAAATGAAAATAAATTTAAACCCTACATACTTGACATTAGAAAATGATCAATTTATTGATGTTTGATTATTTTTAGTAAACTCAAAAAAACAAAAACAAATTTGTTTTATATAAAAAAAAACATTATAATATATGGCTAAGAAAGTAAACGACGACTTTGATGAAGATTTTGATGACAATCTAGATGAAATGACGGAAACTTCATCCGAAGATGATATAGATGACACAGATGATGAAGATACAGATGATGTGGATGATGAAAAATCAGGAATGTCACTTGATGACGACGACGATGGTGATATAGACATTCTTATTGAAATTGATGAAGATGATTTAGAATTGATTGATAAAGAAGAAAAGAAAGAAGAAGATTCTGAAAACGATATTGTACTTTCTAAACATAAGCTTGAGGGAAAACACTCACTTAAATACGATTCTATCTTTAAAGGTAAAAAAGAAGATCCTTTAGATGAGGATGATATGGACGGTTTTGCACTTTATCATAAAGAATCTATTGAGGTAGACAAATCTTCAAACTATTACTTTGAGTCTATCGATAATGAAAGTTATGTTAGAACTAAATTAGTAAAAGAAAAGGTTTATTCTGTTTTAAGTGAAAATACAGGACTTAATTTTTTAAATAATCGAAGAAAACCATCTCGAGTAGACTTTAATGAATATTTCAATCTTTTAAAGAAACATTTGGATTCGGAAAGTTTTACAAACATAGAGCTTTTTAATGAACTTGCAGTTTATTTTTCTGATAATCTATTTAATATGTTTAAGCTTCTTGATAATAAATGGAGAAATCAAATAATAAGTGAACTTCAAGAACATATCGGAAAAACTTCAAATTCAAAAGAAGTTCAAAATAGAAATATCTATGAAGATACAGAAATAGAATTTGAGTGGGAAGATGAATTTGGAGAACCTATGATAATAACTGGTGTTGTTACAGAAACTGACTATGAAACCTCTACTTTTAGAGTAGATTCTTATGAAAATATCTATAATATTCACCTAAGTGACATAACAAAAATACTAAACAATAACAAATTTAAAAACAATTTAAATAAACTTAATAATATTGACTTTTTATAAAAGTAATTTTCACCACTATAAAAAATCAATTTTTTTCGAGCATTTGAAATTTTAAATCAAATTTTTAACCAATATATAAAAAACAAAAATTAAAATATGAGCATGATAAAAGTAACAAAAAGAAATGGTAAGAAAGAACCAGTGAAGTTTGATAAGATTGTGGATCGAATAACTCAACAAACTTATGGTTTAGACCAAAAGTGGATTGTACCTTTCGAAATCGCACAAAAAGTAATTGAAGGAATTACACCAGATGTTAAAACCTCTATATTGGACCAATTGGCCATGGAAACTGCTGCGTCACTTGCAACAAAACATCCTGATTATTCTGTTCTTGCTGCAAGAATCGCAATCACTTCTTTACATAAAGAAACAAAGAAAAGCTTTTCCGAAACTGTAGAAGACCTTTATAACTATGTTGATCCTAACACTAGATTACATTCTCCAATCGTTTCTGAAAAATTCAAAGCTTTAGTAAAAGCACATGCCGATGAAATTGATTCTGCAATCGTTCACTCTAGAGATCACAACTTTGACTATTTTGGTTATAAGACATTGGAAAAATCTTATCTTCTAAAAATAAATGGTAGAGTTGCAGAAAGACCTCAATATATGTATATGAGAACCGCACTTCAAATCTGGGGAGATAACTTAGAAAGAGCATTCAAAACATATAACGAGTTATCCGAAGGATACTACACTCACGCAACTCCAACATTATTTAACTCTGGAACTCCAAGACCACAATTGTCTTCTTGTTTCCTTTTAGATACAGAATCAGATTCTATTGAAGGTATCTTTGATACTTTAAAAGAAGCTGCTTTGATTTCTAAAAATGCAGGTGGTATCGGTATTTCTTTTAACAAAGTAAGATCTAAAGGAACTTACATCGCAGGAACAAATGGAACTTCTAATGGAATCGTTCCTTTCTTAAAAATCTTCAACGAAACTGCAAGAGCGGTTGATCAAGGTGGTGGGAAAAGAAAAGGATCTATCGCAATCTATATGGAACCTTGGCATGGTGATATTATGGACTTCTTAGATTTAAGAAAAAACCAAGGTAAAGACGAAATTAGAGCTAGAGATTTATTCTTGGCAATGTGGATGAACGATTTGTTTATGGAAAGAGTCGAACTTGACGAAAATTGGGCTTTAATGTGTCCACACGAATGTGCTGGTCTTAACGAAACTTATGGTGAAGAGTTTAAAACACTTTATACTAAGTATGAAGCAGAAGGTAAATACAAAAAAATTGTCAAAGCTAGAGATGTTTGGAACAAAATTCTTGAATCTCAAATCGAAACAGGAACTCCTTACTTGCTTTACAAAGATTCCATCAACATGAAATCTAACCAATCAAATATTGGAATCATCAGATCCTCAAATCTTTGTGCGGAAATTGTGGAAAGCACCGGAATTACAAAAACTCAAAAGGCCATTTTAGAAAACAAAGAATTATTAGAAAGATTGGGACTTGGTGAGTTCTATGGTGAAGAATCTGTGAACGAAACTGCGGTATGTAATTTGGCATCTATTGCTCTTCCTAAGTTCATAAATAAAAACAAAACTTATAACTATAACAAACTTTATGAAATTGCATATGATGCTATTATAAACCTTAACAACGTTATCGATACGAATTATTATCCATCAAGAGGTGCCAAGTTTTCAAACTTATGTCATCGTCCAGTTGGTTTAGGGGTTCAAGGACTTGCAGATGTTTTCTTTACAATGGGATTGTCTTATGAATCAGAAGAAGCAAAACAGATAAACAAAGATATCTTTGAGACTATCTATTACGCGTCTATCAAAGCTTCTTGTGACTTAGCTAAAGAACAAGGTGCTTATGCTAGTTACGAAGGATCTCCAATCTCTAAAGGACAATTTCAGTTCGACTTATGGGGTGCTAAACCAGGTAAAAGATGGGATTGGGAAAAACTTAGAGAAGAAGTTAAGAAACACGGTGTTAGAAACTCTCTAACGACTTGTATCATGCCGACTGCATCAACTGCATCTATCTTAGGAAACGAAGCATCTTGTGAGGCACAGACATCAAATATGTACACAAGAAGTGTTCTTTCTGGAACTTTCATTATGGTAAACAAATACTTAGTGAAAGAACTTGTTAAGCTTGGGTTATGGAACGAGACATTAAGAAAGAAAATCATTACTGAAAATGGATCTGTTCAGAATGTTCCTGAAGTTCCAACAAACTTGAAAGAAATATTCAAAACTGTTTATGAGATTAAACAAAAAGACGTTATTGATATGGCTGCTGAAAGAGGTGCTTTCATCGACCAAACACAATCAATGAATATCTTTATGGATTCTCCAAACTTTGCCAAATTAACTGCCATGCATTTCTATGGTTGGGGAAGAAGAAACATGATGATTGGTGATAATGGAATAGTTATTGTTCCACAAGGAGAAAACATTGAAGTAATCTATGACAAAGATGGTAAACCAAGATGTTACAGAGATAAAAGATATACCTTGAAAACAGGTATCTACTATCTAAGAAACAAATCTGCTAGTGATGCAGTTAAGTTTACGGTTCAAGAAGAAGCTAAGAAAACAATTGAAGAACAAATGGCTGAAATTTCGTGTTCACTTGATAATCCATCCGATTGCGAGGCCTGTGGTTCGTAATAATGTTAAATATTTATTAAAAATAGTGAGAAAAAATCTCACTATTTTTTGTATTTGAATTTTATTTATATATTTGTAGAATAATAAACGACTATAAAAAATCCACTTTGAAAAAAACGAAATTTTAGAGGTCGATATATACTAAACAAAGAAATATTTTTAACTAAATCAAAACTTTTTAAAAAAACGTAATAAAACATAAACAATATAGCCGTAGCAAGACAAAAGAGTTACTTCGAAACTTAATTTTAAAAAAACACTCTTTATCGCTTTTCTCGGTCATTTTATTAAATAGCAAACATAGTAAAAGCTTAAGTTACTTCGATAAATTATAACTACAGCTAAAAAGTGCCTAGCGACAGCAAAGCTACTGAATTTGGACCTACGAGACCGAATTAAAGTGAAAAAGTCCAGTTGACCACTGAAGTTCTCTTTTTAAGAGACAAGTCAAGGAAAAAGTTTACTTCCTTTAAATAAAAAAGCTCGTGAGACGGACACGACAACTGCAGGCAGAGTTTCGGGAGAATTCTTTGTAACGCCTTAGGCTAACCTTTCTTGTTTGCTAACTTATTAATGACCAGAATACTACAGAAATGTACTATTTTGGTTTTTTTTTGAACTTAAAAAAATTTTATATATTATGAGTAAATTCAACACAACCGTAACAAAGTCTAAGACTTTAACTGAAAACTTGGCAGGTGGTCAAGCATATGCACAATCTAACGAACTAGCATTGGTATCAATGTTATTGACTTCGTTTGTAAACGACCAATTCTATAAAAGTGGTTCAACTACTTTAAAGGATCTTAAAGCTTTGTCTGAAAAGATTAAAGATAAAGAGTTTGTGGCTAAAGCTGCAATCTATGCCAGAGATAAGTTTGGTATGAGATCAATAACTCATGGACTTGCAGCCGAACTTACTTCTCAACTTACAGGGTTTGATTGGGGTAAGAACTTCTATGACAAAGTAGTTGTTCGTCCAGACGACATGACTGAAATCCTATCTTATTATTTGGCTAATAATACTGATAAGTCTAAGCCAAAGTTTCCTAACGCTTTGAAAAAGGGGTTCGCTACTGCGTTCAACAAGTTCGACGATTATCAGATTTCAAAATACAAAATGAGCAACAAAGAAGTTAAGCTTGTTGATGTCGTGAATATCGTACATCCTATCCCAACGGATAAAAACCGTGAGGCACTTAACTTGTTAATCAACGATAAGTTGAAAAACACTGAAACTTGGGAAGCAAAACTTTCTGCTGCGGGTCAAACTGCTGAGAATGAAGAAGACTTATCTAAGTTGAAGTCTGATGCTTGGGGAGAGTTAATCTCTACAAGAAGAATTGGGTACTTCGCACTTTTGAGAAACTTGAGAAACATCATCACTCAAGCTCCAGATGCAGTAACCGCTGCTTGTGAGTTGTTAGTTGATGAAAACTTAATCAAAAGAAGTCGTGTACTTCCTTTCAGATTTGCTACGGCTTATGAAGAAATCTCTAAGTTAGGTTCTGACCGAGCTGTAAGAGACGTATTGGTTGCTATCAATCAAGCACTTGAAGTTTCTTTGGTGAACGTTCCTAAGTTTGACGGTGAGACGCTTGTCGTGATGGATGTTTCTGGATCTATGTCTGGTAAACCATCTGAGATTGCTAGTTTATTTGGTGCAATTTTGGCAAAAGTCAACAACTGCGACGTTATGACATTCTCTAACGATGCTCAGTATAAGTCTTACAATCCATTGGATTCCGTAATGACAATCAGAGGATCTTTCAGATACTCTGGTGGTGGTACAAACTTCAAGGCAATCTTCAACAAGGCCAACAAGAAGTATGATAGAGTTATTATCCTTTCAGATATGCAAGGATGGATGGGTTATACCACTCCAGCATCTGAGTTCTCTTCTTACAAAAAGAAATTTGATGCCAATCCATTTGTTTACTCTTGGGACTTGGCTGGTTTAGGAACTCTTCAGTTCCCAGAACAAAATGTTTTTGCTCTTGCAGGATTCTCTGACAAAGTATTCGACATCATGAAGTTGATGGAGATTGACAAGAAGGCTCTCTTCAACGAGATTAAGGCTATTCAACTTAGCTAAATAAAAAAACTTACTCAAATCGAGTGGGTTTTTTTTATATATAGAGAAAGTAAATATTTTTAATATGGCATTTCATTATTCTCCAAATATTGTTACAAATGGACTTAAAATGTGTATAGATCCTGCAAATAATCGCAGTTATTCTGGCACAGGACTTGATGTTTATGATTTATCACCTGAATTAGGAATAACATACTCAATAGTTGATCAAGCATCTTGGAACACATCAAATAATGGAACATTTACATTTCCTAATCCAGTAGGAACTGCTACCGCTTCTAGAATTTCTAGTAGTACGAATATATCTTTTCAGAACTTAAACACTGAGATGACAATAGATGTTTGGTTTAAAAGAACTATTATTAACAACGCTATCAATATAGCATGGTCAACTGGTTTACCATATCTTGCCTTTCCAGATAGCAATAGATTTGTATTTTCATTTGATGCAACAGGTCAGCGACTTCTTTACTCAACTGGAACATATTTAAATAATGTTTGGTACAACGTATGTTGCACGTTAACACAAACTGCAGGTACTTCTGTGGCAAAAATATATGTAAATGGAATTTTAGAATCTACATCTCCTACTTACACCGGTGTTACAATTTCTAACTATGTATGGCCATTTTCTTTAGGAAACCATTCTCTACAAAGATATCCATTCGTAGGTAATATATCTTGTTTTAAACTATATAATAGAATACTTACAGATTCAGAGATATTGGATAACTTTAATGCGCTAAAAAGTAGATTTGGTTTATAACTATTTCCAAATTTCTTGAAGATTTATCTTTGAACTCATCTCTATTACTTTATTATCCTTTATTAAAGAATATCTTTGAAGAGGAATGAATCTTTTTACCAAATTATCTATCTTTTCAACTTCTTCATCTTCTATATCGAAGTTGAATATCTGTATTAAATTTTCTATTTCTTCAAATGTCAAAAAATCCTTTTCACCTAAAAAATAGGTAAAGTTATAGCTATAGTCGTTATAGTTATTTGAATCTTCATCATAAGATTTGTTTATCAAAAAATTTGTCAAAGAGTTTTCAATTCCAATTGATGGAAGAGAAAATTTATATCCATTTATGACAAAACATTTTTGATTTGAGTCCCAATCACTCATTATCTCTTCACTTAGTCTACAATAGTTGAAACTTTTTTCATCAAAGTCTATTTTATCTATTGTACCAATCTCATCATTAAAGTACTCTAATTGAACCGGCTTATCTTTTGTAAATCTTACAATTTCTAAAAATATAAATATAACATCTATACTTTTAATGTGTTTAAACGAATATTCATTGGGTATAATTATATTATTTTCAACTATTTTTTTTAGTCTACCCAATACAAGTCCTAAATTCTCTCTGTCATAATTATTTTCATATTCGGTGATTTCTTTTATATTGACTCTTTTAATAGATATATTAAAATCATCTTTATAGAATAATCCTTGAGATGGTAAATTTTTTATTTCCACCTTCTTCTTCTTTATGAATATTCTTCTTATAAAATCAGTCAGCCTCATAATAAGTTTAAACTTTTTATTATATATTATTTTTGGGAAGTCACTTAATGAAATATATAGTTTATGATAATAAATGACGACTGCTTTAATTACCTAAAAGAAATACCAAGCGGTTCGATAGACCTTATTTTAGTAGATCCTCCTTACTTAATTTCTAAAAAATCTGGATTTACTAAATATTCTGATGACGCAAATTCCGATATGATAACTAAATATGGGAAAGTTTCAATTGATTTTGGTGAATGGGATAAAGATGAAATTGATTGGGATATTCTTTTTAAAGAATATCACCGAGTTTTAAGAGATGGTGGAACGCTTATATTCTTTTTTGATATATGGAAATCTACTATGATAAAGGAAATAACAGAAAAGTATAAATTTAAGCAACCAAGAATAGGACAGTGGCATAAAACTAATCCAGTTCCTATAAATTCAAAGATAAACTATCTTTCAAATGCAATAGAATATTTTTTCACTTTTGTAAAAGGTAAGAAGCCTACTTTTAACTCTGTATATGATAATGCCGTATATAGATATCCTTTATGTCATGGAAAGGAAAGATTGGATCATCCAACACAAAAGCCTTTAGGTTTGATATCAGATCTTGTACTTAAACATTCCAAACCAGGTGATTTAGTACTTGATACTTTTGCTGGAACAGGAACGACAGGACATGCTTGTATTTTGAATGACAGAAAATACATTCTTATAGAAAGAGATGAAAAATATTTTGAAATACTCAAAAAAAGAATAGATGAATTATCAACAAAAGTTGAAATTAGTAATATATAAAAATAAAAACTATACTATGTCAATTATATTGAAAAACTCTCAATTAAATGATGATACGATTTCTGCTTTAAATACATTAATCGATTTAGACATCAATGCTCAAGCCGCATTTAGACTTATGAGAATCATAAAAGAACTTTCATCTATATTAGATGATAAGATTAAAATGGAGAAAAGAATTCTTGATAAATGGACCACAAAGGATGAGTTAGGAAACCCAACTCTTGCCAAAGATGAGTCTGGACAAGTTATTGAAGGTGCTGTAAATATATCAGACTCTGCTGCATTTTCTAAAGAAATGGAAACATTGTTGGATATTGAAAATGAGATTCCATACGAGAAGATAAAATTCGAAGAACTAAATCTTCAAACTGCAAAGGTTAAAGATCTGATAAAATTGGAATTTTTGTTTGACTGATGCCATTACCGCACTACACATACCTTATTTTAAATGCCGTGTATATGAAAAGAAAGAAAAAGATAATGAATATTTTCAAATTAAAAGCCTGATAGTTTTATCAGGCTTTTGTTTTTTAATATATAAAGAAAAAATATTTTAATCTAATGCCTGCTACATATAGTATAAATGTTGGAACGCAACTTGAAGCATATAGAAAGCCCGATATAATCTCGGTTTTGAAAGATATTCCTGATAATACACATAAGCTGATTTCACCAAAAGACATCAGAGATGCCTTTTTGTCTACTTGGGCAAACTCTCCATTTAAACAGACAAAGAACATATCAGGTATAGAATATATTGGTGTGGATTCTGGAAATCCTTCTGATAGAGATATAAAACAAAAGATATTTTTAGGAAAAAGAAGTTATGCTAACTTAGATATAATGACGAATAGCTTGCTTGGTAATAATAGAGCAGATATTTACATATACAATACTAAACCAGATAGTTATTTAACACAAAGTTCTACAAAAGTTGCTATATTAGCAGGTACTAATTCTTTACTTCATGAAACCGCACCTTATATAGAATCAAGAGTTGAAAATGGTGAAAATCATTTGGAATTTAGAAATCCTTCTTTAAATCCAGGTCCAATAAATTTATATAGTTCTTTTGGTAGAGTTGCTATAAATGGAATTCTATTTCCTACCGTTTCTGAAACAAATGGAAATGCAGGAAATGATAAAATTCTTAAATATTCGGGTTCATATCCAAATGGATATCTTAAATGGGCACCTATAACATTTGATGAGACTAATATTGGTGCAACAGGACTTCCTACAAACATATATGGTTCTCCAGTTAAGTTGAATGGGCATTCTTTGGAATTTGTGGATTCTTCAATAGTTCCTAATCAAGTAGGTGGAGTTCCTTCAGGATTCTCTTTTTCAGCAAACTCATATAATAGTTTAATAACTGCTACACAACAAAATTGGCCATTATCCGAAGTTCTTAGAAAAGTACTTTACCCTTATGTTGCTCCTACATTATCACTAAGTCTTACTGATAAGATTACCGGATCTACATATGGTGAAGCTGGTAAATCAATTACCGCAAAATTGACTTACCTACTTACAATATATCCTAAAACAGCTGACGAATATGTCAGTAACTATTATATACTTACTCAACAAAACTATGGTAACACTATTGGTGTCACACAAGCAACTACATATCATGGATTATCATTTTCAGGACTACCTGGAAAAACATTTTCTACTTCTATAGATTTTAATATATCTGATCCAGGTAACTCATCGGGTGGAATCTACAAATTTACGATGGCTTACTCGAATGTTCCAGGTACTGTTATTGGTGGATATCCTTTAGTTACTTCGTATAATTCAGGTTGGAGTTATAGTACAACTGCGGATATAAAATTTATTAAACCTATCTATTATGGTTTTAGTGCAACTTCAAGTGCAGTTTCTTTTAAATCAAATATTGGATATTCAACATCTGGTGATTTATCTAGCTACATAATAAATAATCTAAATCCATTACAGACAAAACTTACTAAGTTGATAAAACCATCTCAAATAGACTCTTTATTAAAATTGAGTTTTACTGGAACAGGTCATATTTGTTTCTTATATCCACGTAATAATGGTATTGGAGATATTCTAGATGAGTCCAATCTTTTATCAATAAAAGATCCTAATGGATTTGTTCTTTATCAAAAGGGAAGTCCTACTGCTAGTGCATTTTATCCAGGAACATTTGATATGGTTAATCAGGTTGGTTCAAGTGAATATGTTCTTTGGGAATCAAAATTACCTTGTAGTTATCAAGGAGATGGAAATTTTGAATTAGAATTTACTACAACCAGTTCATTTTCATGGCCAGTCTTTATTAATTATATATACGGTGGATTTGGTGGATTTGGTGGATTTGGCGATCCAGGAGGTGGTGGATTTGGTGAGCCCGCTCCTGGTGGCTTTGAGTAAAAAAAACAAGAATAGATGGCTATATACGATAAATTTACCGGTCTTCCTTGGCAATCAACAAGTAGTGATCTTATAATAGGAACTACAAATAGTACTTTTGAGTTTACCAACAATATTGTTTTGGAAAACTTAAAAGACAATGAAGAATATTACCTTATACCTAAATATATGAGAGATATGGTTATATCTCTGTGGGATTCTACTGTTTTTAAGCCAACAACAGCATCAGGTTCTAGTATAGAGTATATTGGAATAGATTCTGGATTAGCAGATGATTTGAATCAAAAGCCAAATAGAGATTTAGAAATAAACAAAATATTGATTGGTAAGAGATCATATTCAGGTACTTATTCCTATTCTACTACACACGATATAATGTCTGATAAACTCATGTCGAGTGATATCGATTTATTTTTCCATAATACTCGTGATGATATTTTAAGTGATCAAAAAAGTACAAAAGTTATATTTTTGGCAGGAACTGATGAGAATCTTTTTCTTAATGCACCATATATTCAATCACAAGTTATTAGTACTATTGGCGGATCTCATTCATTATCTTTTGATATTGTAAATACTAATGGTGATATAAATATTTATTCACTTGGAATAGATTCATTTGGAAATAACTTAAATGTAGGTGGTAAAGTATCTATCAACAATATAGTATTTCCTACTATGGCAAGCTCTTCAAATATACCAATATCTGGTAAAGTTCTTTTTTCTAAAGGAATTACAGGAAGTGCCGTATTGGAATGGGGTAGCATAAAATTCCCACAAGTTGACTATGTAGGAATAACGGGAAGTAATATCAATATATTTGGATCACCAGTAAATGTAAATTCACACTCTTTAGAATTTACTGACAATCGTCCTATACCAATCTCAATAGGTGATATTACACTTGGATCAACTTTTAATAAAATGTCTATCGCTGATGTTCTTAGAAAGATAGTTTATCCTTATTTAGCACCATCATGTACTATAAATCTTATCAATTCTTCTGGATATGTAGAAGTTGGGTCATATCCTAACATACAGATTGCTTATTCTATAACAAAAAGAACTGCAAAAACTCTTCCTACAAAACTTACAAATATGATACCTAGTACATACCCAGCAATTACTACTTCTGGACAAACTACTATAAATGGTGTGGCAAAAGGAGTTGTTATAACACCTCTTACTGCAACATCATCTATATTTACTATAAAGGTGAATGATGGAACTGCAAGTAATACTGCAAGTACTTCAATACAGGGAATATATCCTTATTTCTATGGATTTACTGCATCAAATACACTTACGGTTGCTGCATTAGCATCTATGAACAAAGTAATTGAACCAAAAGGTGATAAAACTTTTGACTTAATTGGACAAGGAAATTTCTTTTTTGCATATGATCTTGATTATGGTCCTTTGACTTCTATAATGGATCCGGAAAATATCGACATACTCGGCACTTTCTCCGTGACAAATAAGATATTATCATCTCCTACAGGTCTATGGACCTCAAAAGAATATAGAGTCTACAAATGGAGTAATGTTTCTCAGATTGGTCCGCCATCTGAAAACTTTGATTTTAAATATTAAAAATTTATATATAGTATATGCAAATAATAGATGGATTTACAGTAAATGTCGCAAAACCAATAGATGATAGATTAGTTACTTCAGGAACTTCTTCAAGAGATGCCATTGTCTATAAATATAATGGACTTAGAGTCTATGATATAGATTCTAAACAACCATATGTTTGGAATGGTACTATATGGACTAGTGAAAATAGTAGTACGGTGACAATAACCGGAACAACCACAACTGGATATATTCCTGTTTTTAATGGATCTTCACAAATAAGTAATAGTCTGATATCTCAAATTGATGCAGGTGTTGCAAAATATGTTAATATTGCAAATGGGAATGCTGCCTTTTCATTAATCGTTAATGGATTATTAAAATCAGATGGTTTTCAAGGATCTGGTAATGGATTGACACAACTTAAAGGTGAAAATATAATTGGTGCAATTGATGTTAGTAAAATAAAACCGGCTATAAATCCAGAATCGGGTCAAATATACATATTAAAATCCGGAGTTTCTACTCCAGAATGGACTAAACTGAGTGAGATACCTGCTGGATCAATTCCTGCTTCTGCACCAGTTTTGGACTTTCAATCAAACTCTACCATTCCTTTGTATGTTTCTTTTGGTACAATTGGTGGTTCAAATAAATACTATCAAACAACCGGTGGTGATGCATTCAAATTTGTTCCTAGAATAAATGGTGTATCTGAAGGAGCACAACTTCAAATTCCTAATGGTAGTGAGGCAAATCCTTCTGTGGCATTTTCAACAAATAATAACACTGGTATTTATAGAGCAGGTTGGAACATACTCGGTATATCTGTTGCTGGTAAAGAAAAGATGAGACTTACAGAAACCGGGGTTTTGATAAAATCCACTTCTATCACAGATGCAACATTAAAAATTGAAAATAATATAAGACCATTTGTTGCATTATATGGTTTGAATGGTAGTTCGAAAATGAGTGGAACTATCGGATTCTCTGGATTGTATAATAATGGTGGTACAGCAACTAGTGACTTAATCATAGAAAGTTTTGCAGGAAAAGCTACACTAACATATCCTCAAACAAACGCACATTTTGATCAAACTGTTGCAACCCCTACTGATGGAAGAAGACATTTGATAAATTTGAACGGAGACGGTCAGACTTTAATTGCGACAAACATTGGATCTAAAATATATAGATTTGATAATGGTGTTGCAACAATCGAGGATTCACTATTTCCTAATGGTTCTTATGGTTGTGACATATACAACTCTAATCCTTCTTATGGACATGGCTTGATAGTTAGATCCGGTGGAGGACCAAACACGGTTTCTGCTAGATTTGATAATGGTGCTAAGACTATTGCTTACTTTACTGACAATGGACTTCAGATATTATCTGGAACTGAGACTGCACCTTCTATATGTTTTGATTCTGATAAGGCTGGTGGTAGAAACACTGGATTCTATTTAGAGTCTTTAGGAAAGATTGGAATTGTTGCTAATAGCAAAAAAGTACTTACTATTTCTGATACAGAGATTAGACTTCCTAAAGTATCTAATTTAGCTTATATATTTGGTGATAATACAAGAATGGAAGGAACTACACGAACAAATAGTCTTGAGATATACAGACCTACTACGGTTGGTGGTTATGCCATTTGTCACTTCTATAGTGATATTGGTGGAACAAAATCAGCAAAAGCTTATATCTGGCCTGATGGTACTTATTATAGACTTTCTGATAGAAATCAAAAAGAGAATATAAAAGGACTTGAATATGGTCTTGATGAAGTATTAAGACTTAACCCTGTAACACATACATGGCTTTATAGTAACTCTACAACACCTTCTATTGGTTTGATTGCACAAGAAGTTGAAGAAGTTCTTAAAGAGCTTGTGAACACATCTATAGATGGCGATAGAGAAATAAAAGCATTAGACTATAACGGATTGATTCCAGTTTTAATAAAGTCTATACAAGAACTTAATAAAAAGATAGAAATCTTAGAATCAAAATAAAAAAAACCCGTTCAAAAAGAACGGGTTTTTATTTAATCTATTTTTTCAAACCACCAATTGAAATAAATAAAGTTGTCACCAACTAAGTTATAGGTCTCACTTTCGTGTCTTATGACAATCTTATTATCATATGGTCTTATAACATCTATTTCAATACCTTTTTCCATTTTGAGTTGTCTTCCGGTTTCTATAGAGTAACAAAGAACTTCGTCATTGATAAGTTTGTATTTTCCTGGTTCTGGTTTTAACCATGTTTTTATAGTCTTTACGACCAATCCTTTAATCTTTATAATCCACTCTTTTGCTTGGTATAAATCATAGTCTTTGAAAACTTCCGATTCAAGCTCTGGTGATGAAGTAAGTATTCCGTTTATAACTCCCCAATATTCATTTTCACCAATGACAAATGTTATATAGACATCGTAGTCTATACCATTTACTTTAGTTATTCTAAGTATTTTCATACTTTTAATATCCTGATCTTCTAATGCCAATTTACCTCTCAGTGCACTATAAGCATTAGAACCATTTAGATTCCAAAGTATGTCATTTACTCTCGACATTGCTTGTCTTATGGCATCCTGATGTTTATCGAATGCGTTTATCGATAAAGAAGGATCATCTACGTGCATCGATGCTTGTACTGAATCTGGATTCAACCTTTGCATGTTGAATTCTGTGAATTCTAAAATAAGTTTATTTCTTCTTTTCATAATTAATATATATATTAAAATCCAATATTTAAAAATGAGAAGAATTAAAAGATTTAACGAAAGTGAACAAGTAGATGTTTCCGTAGAAAGAGTTGAAGAAATAATTGTTGAGCTTAAAGAGCTTACATCATTATTGGATGACAAACAAAAGTTGGTGGATTCTTTGATAAGTGAGCTTAATGACTATAAGAATAAATCAGATAAAGGAAATGACCAAATAGATGACTCTATAGCAGCTTTACAGGTTATGAAAAAAGATATGGAAAACTCTGTAGATAAAACAGATACTGTAATTGGTAATTTAGATAGTTATAAAGCAGACGGTCGTAAATATTTATATACCGAAAACAAATAATATTATCTTTATATAATAAGTATGGCAGTAATCGACGAGGATGGTGACTATCTAAGTCCAATATTTGAAATGGATTGGAAAGCTATACGCAATATCATAAGAAAACAAACTATAGAAAGAATATATGGCGATTTGGGACAATCATTCAAAAGAGACACAGAATCAGATTCTCAAAGGAGTTAAGGCGTTCGCCAAGATTTTGAGAAAAGACAAACGAAAACAAAAGATAGAAAATGTTTTGTGCACCAGATCCTAATCTAGTCGTAATGGGTGGTCCCAATAGTAGACTACATCATCCGTTTTTCACAACTATCGGAACTATGTTTAGGTCTCAGCAAAGAATCAAAAAAATAGAAAAGATATTTGATGGGAAAATTCAAAAAAAAGAAGTTTGGTTCTGAGTTTATAAATATTCTTAGAATAATAAAAATAGAAAGAATATTCAATGTTGACAGGAAAGAAAGTAAATAATCCCGGTATAGTCTATGTGCCGTATATAATGCAGACTTCGACACCTGCAATAGTCGGTAACTTCAATCCAGGAATGACTATGAAAAGTAGATATTCGACCGCGCCGATGAAAAACTGGAGACGAAAGTCAAGAATAAAAAAGATATATAAAATAGAAAAGCCTACCGAAGAGTAGGCTTTTTGTTATTAGGTATTTATTATTTAGTATATTTAAGTTTGTAAAGTGTTCTGTAAACAAGTGCAACAACCTCATCAATAATATTATGTAAATGTGTATCTTCTGCGTTTATACATTTTCTTTCTTCTTTAATAAATCTTGCCAACTCGTTGAAATATTCGATAGTATCTTTTGATCTAGTTTCTGAAGTATCGATTACATCATACTCTTCAATGATACCATATTGTCCCTGAAAAACTTCTATAATTGAATCAATGAAATCTAAAACACCATCATAATACTCACCTAACGCAGTGTGTTTTGCATGTGAACCCATATCACCATTTACTTGTAAATGATAAATATGTGCCATTTCTCT
>Ga0114971_10000094_pt1 | contig 48892 bp, 47 predicted proteins | sample M_140625_MF_Meta_FD_87320 | JGI IMG/M metagenome (GOLD analysis project Ga0114971, IMG submission 87320) | Freshwater microbial communities from Lake Montjoie, Canada to study carbon cycling - M_140625_MF_MetaG | ecosystem: Environmental > Aquatic > Freshwater > Lake | place: Lake Montjoie... | reverse complement strand
TTGTTTTCAAATAATTTCATCATTTTGTTCATTTTTGCGTACTGTACTTCATCAAACACACCTTTGGAATTCTGTAAAACAAAGGGTCTGTTAATGATTGATTTAATCTCTTCTTGAACTGATTTATCTTTGATTGCTTTAAAAATTCCACTTGTAGTAGTAATAAATCCATAATGCGTAAGTGGAACTGCTCTGTCTTTTTTTGCTGCCAAATAGACGATTTTTTCAGGGTTTTCACTATAAACACCTTTATTTTCCAACCATAATGCAAAACGCTCTGGGTTATCCAGTGTAGCAGATAACCCAATCATTTGAATTTGTTTTGGTAACAACATAATACATTGTTCCCAAACGTGACCTCTGGCTGCGTCATTTATCATATGTATTTCATCAAAAACAACACATCCTAATTCATTTTCAATATCCATTTCAAAAGAAATAGATGATGACGGAGTGTTCATGGTATTATTACTTTTAATCTGAAATAGTTTGTTTAATAAAATTTCGGTTGTCATGATAAGAACATCAGCATCAGGGTTTGTTTTAATATCGCCTGTTATAAGTCCAATACTAATATCTTTATACTTGTTAGTAAAATCGTAGAATTTCTGATTACTCAACGCTTTTATAGGTGTTGTATAAATAACTTTCTTACCTTTGGAGTGAAAAAAATCAATTGAAAACTCGCCGGGAAGGGTCTTTCCACTACCTGTTGGCGCCGTAGCCAAAATATGATTACCTTCTACAATAGCTTCTATAGAGTACTTTTGAAAAATATGCAAAGGATATTCATACTTTTCAAAATAACATTGGTATTTTTCTTCACTTTCTTTTGGATAGGATGTTAAACTGCAAATTTTTACCATTTTATTTTGTATTTCTTATCTATTATATTATCATCTGTTTAAACCGTTTGCTTATTATCTAATTCAATATTATGCCTTCCAAAAACATATAAAACGTTCAAATATGTAAAAATAAAAAATAAACTAATGTATATGGATAGTTTTCCAAAAAATATATATTTTTATTGGGATGATTCATCAAATATGCCTGCATTATTTGATGAAAATATAAATACTTTTAAAAATAATTATAATGATTTCAATGTTGAAATAATATACGATAGTAAGATAAATTCAATTCCAGAATTAAATACAATATTTCCAGGATTATTGTTATTATATAATAATTTAAATATTTATGCTGCTAAATCTGATATAGCAAGATTACTCTACATTTTTTTTTATGGCGGAATTTATCTAGACACGCACATTGAGCATAATTTTAAATCTGATGGTAAAAATATTTATAAATTATTCGCTAAGTATAAACAGTTTGATTTTGTGATAGCAAGAAATGATAAAAAAACTTTCAACTGTTCTTGTATATTTGGTAAACCACGTTGTGAATTATTATACAAAATTATATTACAAATAACAGAAAATTTAAAAAAACATTATGAATTAGAAAAAAATTCTAATTCACATGTTAATTATGATATATTATTTTTAACAGGAAGTTCCAATTTTTATAGAATATTAGAATTTAATAAAATTACTGATATAATGAATCATAAAGATATAATTAATAGTGAAAAATTCAAAGAATACAATACCGCAATTTTTTGTTGCACACATTATTTCAATTATTATAAAGTTAATTTTGAATATAATCACGGTAACTCTAAACACTGGTCAGAACAACAAAAAATCAAAAGATTGTTTGCTTCCATATAACCAGTTTTGAACGTCTGAAAGTGTCTTTAAGTTGTTTTGGGAATTTATTATATTAACTTTATTTTTTTTTCCAAAAGTATTTTGGGATTTTCAATTTTGGACATTTTTTTTGTCCATTTTTCAAAAATCCGAAAAGGTCTTGGAGAAAAACAAACTTTGTTACCATAATTGAAAATTAGCATGTGGTTACAAAAAAAATAATTTTCGTTTTGTTACGATAAATTTTTTGTGTAGAATTTATTATTTTTTTCTCAATAGAAATAAATGGCAACTTTAGGCAATATTTTTCCAGCAAATCCAGCACCAAAATTTTACTGCAACAAATGTGACTATGGAACATCTCGCAAAAGTAATTTTGACGAACATATTTTAACTGCAAAACACAAACGGCAATCATTTGGCAATCTTTGTCAATCCATTTCCAGCAAAAACAAGCAACCAATAAAATACATATGTCAATTTTGCGACAAAGAATATGTTGATAACTCTGGATTATGGAGACACAAAAAAAAATGTAGTGCTGAAAATAACGAAAATAATGAAAACGATACAAAGATATTAATGCAAAATGAACATATCAATTTTGACACTAATGTTGTATTAGATTTAGTTAAAAAAAACCAAGAATTTCAAAAAGAAATGTTTTTAGAAATGCAAAAACAAATGTTTGACTTTATGAAAGATAAAATAGGTGATAATAACTCTACCAACATTATGAATCATAGCAATAATAAAACATTTAATTTACAATTCTTTTTGAATGAAACTTGTAAAGATGCTATGAACATCAGTGATTTTGTAGAATCAGTTAAATTACAAGTATCTGATTTAGAAAATGTAGGAAAAGTTGGTTATATTGAAGGTATATCCAATATAATCATTAAAAATTTAAAGGCGCTTGATGTCAACAAACGCCCTGTACATTGCGCTGATCAAAAAAGAGAGGTTATGTATGTTAAAGATGAAAATACATGGGAGAAAGAAGATGAAAATAACAAGAAACTGCGGAAAGCAATTCGCATGATAGCTCACAAAAATATTTGTATGTTTAAAGAATTTAGAGAAAAATATCCTGATTGCGAGGAGTATGATTCTAAGAAAAATAGTCAATATAATACTATTATATATGAATCTATGGGAGGAAAAGGAGATAATGATTATGAAAAAGATACCAAAATTATCAAAAAGATTGCAAAGAATGTGGTCATTGATAAATCAAATATTTGAAATAACTATATAAACTGAACATTTTGTATAAATTATAAATGAATTATATTAGATACCTGAATAGATTGCCTTGTGATATAATTTACAATCATATTATTCCATATACATATAACAGTCAACCTATACCTTTATTAGAAGATATTAAAAATTTTGATTTGATTAAAAAAGAATTGTTGCACAGTAAATACAATACAAAGTCAATAAAACATGAAATATTAGCTATTTTTTATAGTGATACCAATATTCTTAAAACCATCCTAGAGAGAAGCTTCATCTTCAAACAAACCCTGAGAACAAAAAATATGAATATTCATTCTTGTACAAATGATAAAAAATTTGCTATACTATTTGGGTTATTTACACCAAATGAGAGACAAATATTTTTACAACATATTAGACAAGATGATGGCATTTGGTTTATATAATATTCATAACAACTGCAAACGTATCTTCTTTTTGAATTTTTCTTCGTTATTGAACAAATACAACTGGAATTTTCTATTATCATAATTTTCCATATTTTCCCGAATTGTTATTCTTGAATTCATTTTTAATTCCGGTAAAAATACTATATATTGATACAATCCATCATGTCTTATGATTTTATCAAAAATATAACCATCGTACTCTTTATTCAATAATTCAGGTTTATTATTGCATAAATCAAGCAAAGAGCAGTCAATTTGTATTTTCCTAATAGAACGCATTGTGGTGTTAATATACTCCAAATCATGAAGCCATTTTTCATAAAATTCAATTACTTTCCCCGACAAGGATACCAAACTCAATACTTTTTGAAACTGAATCATATTCAATAAATCAACCAATCGTCTTATCGGACTTGTAATATGAATATAAGCTTCCATATCAAGTATTTCATGTCTTGTTTGTTGACCATTGGATATTTCCGAACCATCTATGTATTGTCCTGCAGTGCTATTCCACATTTTTACAAAATTAATTACATCTACTGGTAAATGAGATGGCAGTGAAACACAACCGTTATTAATGTTATTTGTTATTTTACTTATAGCAGACCGAAAAATCCCAGTATTATGCTTCAAAAGCTCCATTGCACATTGATAATTCATTAGTATCATTAAATACGTAACAATATCATGACTATCTTTGATGTTATATATATATTTAAACTTAGTGGACAAATTTTGCACAATATCTAATAATTCATGATAGTGTGAATCTTGTAACAATTTGTCTTCTTCATAAACATAATTTTTACATACTTTAATAAAACTATTGCAATATTTAGTATCTACTATTTCATTATTAACAATATGCAAATCCATAGTCAAAGCAATCCTAGTTACGTTTTCTTGTAAACTACACAACCCTTCTGATAAAATAGTAGGAATCATGGGCCGTCTTTTGTCTGGCAAATAAATTGTAGATACTCTTTTTGAAAAAGAGTCCCACAGGTTTAGTGCGTCAATCCATATAGATACATTTGCTATGTAAACACTTACGATGTATGCATTATCAGCCGTTTTCTTTACACTAAAAGCATCATCAAAATCCACACATTTTTCAGGATCAATAGTAAATACATGCCATTCTTTTTGATTTGTTCGGTCTTCAATTGACTTGTATTTATCTTTAATAGTTTCAATAAATACTTGATGTGACTTATTTGATATACTTTTGGAAGTGTCTTTTTGAAATTTCTGTAATGAAACATTAAGACTTTTACAATAAAGTTGATACTCATAGAAATTGTCCAATACATCCACTGGTCCAATTACATTGTTTAATTTACCATATGGATGTTTATTTTCCCATTCATTAAAAGAAAATGTAACATACAAGTTGGTCAATATTTTTGAAAAACCAATGTTCTTTATTTCATAAGGTATCAAGAAAGCAGGTAGCCTTATATCATCCGGAATGCATTTATACAATAATTTTCCATTTTTACGTCCATATGTTTTGTTTCCACTTATGATCAATACTCCTGCAATAGCGGGTCCTGTACGTACAGATGAGTGTATTATATTTACCTTATTTTTTTCAAATGTAAATACGTCATTTGAAAATAATTTGCTTTCAAGTGGATTTATTTGTATATGTGTTTTAACAAAATTATTTGAATCGTAAATATTCCAATTATCATAATTACGATTTTCTAAAACAATTTTATATGTTACCATTTTTCTTCTATAATATATGAATTTATCTTTAACTCAGTTGCGCATGGTTATATATCAATTTACACCGTTGAAGTTTAATCCGCACAGCGCATTAAACTTCAAGTAAGTTACCTGTTACAGTTTGAACGATAGCACCCCGTAGGGGTGCGGTTTCAAATTTTCACAGGTATAATTGTAAAATAAAATATTTATATATAATAATAGTAAAATAACAATGCTTTTATCTATACGTAATAAACCAGAAAGGAAACATAAAATTAGCTATATTATTAAGCCACATAAAAAAACATCTAGTGTAGTTCCTCTGGCTAATCATAATAATCATAATAATGAAGATATTGATGTAAATCAAATAAGATTATCTTTTCAACCAGATAGAAAATTCACTCTAAAAAGTTTAGGAAATTATCTACGTCATACTAGAGGTTCACAAATTCACAACCAAACCGCAAAATCATCTAAACATTATGGCGGTAAAAAGAACAAAAATACAAAAAAACATAAATCAAGAAAAAATAGAACGAAACGTAGAAAACTTATTTAATGCAACAAATTTAAAAAAAATTGACTGCTTTGTTTTATAATTTTAAAAGTTATAAAACAAAACTGTCAATTTAAAGAATGAGCAATTCAAGTTTTTATGTAATTCCAAGTAACAACATAAATATAAATCATATTAGACGAAAATGTTCATTTTGTCACTGTGAAGGTCATAATATAACAACATGTAACAGTAATATTTTATCTAGTGTAAACAATTATTTAATTTATTTAAAGGATCATTTTACTAATAATAACGATGGTAACAGAATATTAGCTATTAAAGATTTTGAAAATTATTTATATGATTATTGTAATCAATCAGAAAATAATATTAAATTATTAAAATATATTGCGTGTCGGTTTTACAATACTAGATTACGGTCTATGTTACAAATAGTAATAAATCAAATAATTTTACGTTTGTATGACATTGATATTAATTGGGTAAGTTTTCATGAATATAACTTTGTTCCTTTTAATGAGCACACACCGGTAAGAATAAGTTATGTATTAAATGGTATATTATTGAATCATACAAATCATCTTTATAATAATTTACAAGAATTGAATAGTTTGAAAAATTATGAATTTGAATTAGAAAAGTGTCAAGAAAATACATCAATTGAGTGCTCAATTTGTTATAATATAGTTCAAAAAATAAATTGTGCATCGTTTAAATGTAAGCATGAATATTGTATTGATTGTGTAGGACAACTTGTAAATAAAAAACATACTACTTGTCCTTATTGTAGAGAAGAAATTAAAAATATAACTTGTTATAATGAAGAGTGTTACAACAAGTTAACTAATAATAATTTAGCATAAAAAATGTTCGGTTATTATATCAAATTTTATTTTTTACAATTAAAATTATCATTCTAATAACAAAAAGGGGATTTATTTCATAACAGGCAGAGATGGAGCTGGTGATGAACCACCTCATCCACCTCTCATCTGTTTTCTACTTTTTCTATATTTGCGTGTTTTACGCATACGTCTACTACTTCTTTTTTTGGTTTTACCAAAAACATTCAGAAAAGAAAATAACGATTTAATGGATTTAGCCATTTAATATAATTGAATATTTTAATTTTATTTTATTTCTGATCCAAAATTTTCGTATTCCGTCACTGACTTCGGTTCGCCAAGTATTTCAGTATTTGTTTCAACCTTTTTTTCAATAAGCTGCAAATCATTTATATTTGTTGTTTGCTCTTGTAATTCTTTATTTTCATAATCACTATCGCCATTTTTATCAGAATCTTTATGATTATCATTATTTTTTAATTCATCAAGCGAAATTTTTTTTGCGACGTCTCTCTTAATATTTTGAATTTGAAGTATATGCATAAAGACATAATGTGAAATTGCTAAATTATTCAAATAAGTTCTATATCTAAAACATGAAATACTGCTGATGTTATTTTCAAATTTAATACTGTACCACCAATAAGAAGGAATATAAATCATTTTACCCTTATTTAACGTAACTTCTAAACATTTTATTTTATCAAAATCTGCGCGATACCTTGATTGAACTTTCCATGGATTAACAGGAGATCTAAATTCAAAATTTTCGTAATCATACTCAGGATATAAATATTTTATACTTTGTGGTGGCGCCATTTTAATCTGAATATTACCTTCCGTACATAAAAAATAATTCCTATAATTAATCTCATATCTAAAAGGGGTGAATGTACCGTTACTCCCCATCATTATATCATAATTTAAATTAGAAACCATATAAGGGCGAAGATATTCGTCATTGTATTTGAAATTTTTTACAATACCTGTTTCATTTAAAAAATCACTATTATTCTCTGAATAATAAGTAGAATTATTGTCTTCTTTGAATAATTTTGCAGCAGCATGCAAAGGAAGATTAACATACAATTCATTATTTTTGTCATTATCGTTTATATTCCTTATTTTTATTTCAAAAGCAGGATAATTTTTTAAAATAAATTTTGAATTAGTAGTTTCTATTACTTTTTCATCATTATAATTAAATAATACAGGTTGTCTTATATCACATATTTCTTCTAATTTATCTTTTGATACATCATCTATTTCATAAATCTCCAAATCATTGCTAGTTTTTAAGTGAAATTGTATATGCAAATATACAAATAATACTAAAAAAAATATAAAGAAACTAAAAATTATTTTCATTAATATAACAATAAAATAATTTTTAACTTATAAAACGAAGAAACACTTAAATTTGTTTCATTGAAATTCATTTATTTTTACCATTCCCAAGACGATATTTCATTCTTTTCGTGCTCTTCATTATCATCATCATCTTCATCATCATCTTCCTCTTTCCAACGTTCTTCTAATTCATCCCAATTAGAAGACATAAAATCATCTAAATCGCTTCCTATTATCTTTCTTAATTCTTCAAGTTCTACTCTATTAGAAGGAAAATTATATGTTTCATCCAATTCTTCTTCCTTTGAATAAATACATTTTCCAAAAAAATCACAACCTTCCTCATCATAAAATGCAGTGGTTTCAATTCCATAATTTTTACTCATAATACTGTATACACCACTAGGAGGGCTCCATGCTGTTTCAAATGATAATTCTAAGACAAGATCCTCTTCCGATTGATTTAATATTTCAACTTCGTTTGCATCCCATTTTGTTTTCCATACTTCAATTGCTTTATTATAACTCCAACCATTTTCTACACCTAATGGAGCAAAAGTAGAAAACCAGTTGTTTTCTAATATTGAAATTAATAATTTATCAAATATTTCTCTTGATGGGCAAACAATAGTTGCAAAATTATAACACCAGTTTGGCATGATTATAATTATTTACTTATAAATTATCTTTAATTTTATTTCAATTAAATAATAAAATCTATTCTTGAAATTGTATTTTCTTGAGTGTAATTTTATCAATAAAAATGCTCAATATATTATATATTTGCTTAAAAACAAATGATACTTCATAAACGATACATGCATCCAATTTATCTGGAAATTTATCTTTCAAAATGCTTGACATACTCATAATAAAATCCCTATTTTTTTCAATTTCTAATAATGTTAATTTTTCAACATTAAGATGAACAATAAATTTTTCATATTTAATTAGTGTATTTTCCATAATAAAAATTAAATAATTCAAAATATAATTTTTATCTATAAAAGTATTGATAATTTTAAAGTATTTGTAATTTATTACAATTTCATTATTTACCTTTATATGACAAAAATTGTGTAACAGTTCGTGTAACTTTTCTTCGTTCAATTTCAAATTAATATTATTGTTGCTACTATTATTTGAATTTTTTGTTATTAAATTGTGAAAACTATAATTATTCATTATAATTATAGTTTATAATATTATTATATTAAATTCACGATTGATATTGGATCGTAAAAAATGAAGTGATTTTTCAATAGTGAAAATATCCTAAAGATTATTTTCTATAGAAATATCATTAATAATTGTTTCACTATTGTTATTATCACTACTATCATCATTATCATCATTGTCATTATTATCATTGTCATCGTCAGCATTGTCATCATTATTGTCTACAAGTTCAATTTGTTCATTTACAATATTTATATCAGCATCTAGTTCAAACCTTTCTTCAATTTCAGCTAATGCATTTTCATAATCAATAAATTTTTCGTTTGTTTCAGTTATAAAAGAAGATGTTTTTAGATTTGTACTATCAATAGACGTTTTTAGATCCGAAATTTCTTTCAAAACCTTTTCAGTTTGATTTGTAAAATTTATAACCTTGCTTTCTAATAAATTTAATCTATTAACAATATTATCAAAAACTTCATCTGTAACCAATTTCATATTTGGAGGTAACGAATTTTCATTTGTATTTGTATTTGTGTTATTATTTATTCCTCCGTCTTCAATAATATCATTCAGAACATTTTCCAACCTACCAAGTCTCAATGTAATTAATCCAACAGCATTAGATATACTTATTTTTGTAGTTTGTTGTTGTTGTTGTTGTTGTTGCTGCATAGTTTTACCTCTATTTTGTGCTATTCTAACATTTTTACTACCGACTGGGATACTTTGCGACATCATTTGTTGTTGTTGATATTGTTGTTGTTGGGCAAAAGCACCTTGGGATGAGATAGATGTCACTGGTCTGCTTGTGTTCATCGGTTGTGATTGTTCACCTGCTCTTTTTTGTCTGGCTGCTGCAATTGATCTAGAACTACTACTCATTTTTTGATATAAATATTATTATAATTTGTTTCTAAATTACTTACGCATTTACTAAATAATTTAAAAATTAACGTCTTTTGGAAGTTTTTCTTCTTCTAGAACTTCTTCTCTTTTTAGTTGTTTTTCTTCTTTTGGTTGTTTTTCTCTTTTTGACAGTTTTTCTTCCCCCATATGTCTCCATAAATTTTTCATAATCGTCAATTCCGTATACACTTTTATATGTTTCCGCTCCGTATTTATCAAGAAAAGCACGCTTATTTCCTTTCTGTAATTCGTTGTCTTTTTCTTTTTCTTGTTCTTGAGTAAGCTTACCTACTGTATTTGGATCTCTTGTCAAAGGAATTTCATTACTATCACTGTTCATAATAATATATTATATATATATATTATATTTATAAAATAAATATAATTATCTATGTAACTATTTTCATTTTAATTGCTTCATGACATTTATAATCAAAAACTTGAAAATCGTCAACAACGTAATCATTAATATTTTCTCTCTTATTGACAATTTCTAAAGTAGGGAATTCAAACGGCTCTCTCTCTAGTTGTTCTTTTATAGATTCTAAATGTTCTTCGTAAATATGACAATTACCCATGAAATAAATAAACTCATGTGCAATTAACCCGCAATGTTTTGCCAATAGATGTGTCAAAAAACTATAAGATGCAATATTAAACGGCGACCCTATTGGAACATCTACAGAACGTTGATACATGCAACAAGAAAGCTTATTTCCATCGTGGACATTAAATTGACATATTACGTGACATGGTGGAAGTACCATTTTATTTAATTGACATGGATTCCACGCACTCATTATTAAACGCCTACTGTTTCTTGTATCAGGATTTTTCAATTGTTCAATGATATATTGCAATTGATCTATTCCATTTTGATTTTCGTCCAAAACGGCACCAGTTCTTACATCATAAGGCGCATTAAAATGCCTCCATTGATATCCATAAATAGGTCCTAGTATACCTTCAGGATAGTGCTGTAATCCGATACCCTTTTTAAATTCTTTAGAAGCATTTCCATCCCATATATGAACGTTTTGGTTTTGTAATATTTTATTATCTGTTTCACCATGAATAAACCATAACAATTCTTTCAAGCATGTTTTCCACGCCACTTTTTTAGTTGTTAAAATAGGAATTTTTCCATTTTTTAGAGAAAAACGCATTGAACCTCCAAAAATACTCTTTGTTTTACCATTTCTACCTTCTTCTAAGAATCCATTATCCAAAATATTTTGGATAAGATTTAAATATTGCATCTCTTCTTTGTTTTTATCATTATCACAAACGAGACTTCTTTTCACTAATATATTATTTATATATGGCAAACTTTTAAATTCTTCATGTTCACTCATTTAACAAATAATTTAATAATAGCTTTAATTAGTTTTTGAATTATTTAATTTCTTTTTATAAATCATATGGATAGTTCAGATAATTCAAAAAAAGGATTTTTTAAGCATGTTTTCAATTTTGATAATGATTCTAAATCTGACATATTGAATATAATACAATATACTTTAATAGCAATTATCCCAATTATCGTTTTAAACAAATCTATGCAAAAATATGTTCCTGAAGCGGATGAGAAAAAGGGCAGTATAGAAATTTTAGCAGAAGTTTTAATTCAAATTATTGTAATGTTTATGGGATTATTACTCATTCACCGCATTATTACATATATTCCAACATATAGTGGAATGGAATACCCCGAATTTAGTGTCATTTTCATTATTTTAGCAATTTTAATGATTACTTTAAGTTTACAAACTAAATTGGGAGAGAAAGTAAGTATTCTAGTAGATCGTATTAGTGAATTATGGGAGGGCAAATCAAATAATAAAGGGAAAAATGGGTCTGGCAAAGGAAATGGTAATGTTAAAGTTACGCAACCAATTTCAGGACAAGGTATGGGATCATCAATAATAATGCCAATAAATACATTGCCTAGTAATCAATCTGCAATGAATCAATCATTATATGGAGGAAGTACATCAATTAGTCAATTACCAAGTGATACATCAAATCAATCTTATTCACAAAGTAGTCAACAACTACCTAATTACAATAATATGTATAAACAAGATACTACACCATTGGTTGGTGCTGCTACACCTGGAATAGCTGAATCATTTATGGAACCCATGGCAGCTAATTCAGTATTAGGTGGAGGTGCATTTGGATCCTGGTAACAACCTTTGTCAAAGGTTGTGCCAAATTTTGATCAACTTGGGTTATTTTTAAATTTTATGTAAAAATATAAAATATATAAAGATATAAGTTGATTTATTATTATATTATTTTGTATAATAGTAAATTATGAAAAATATTTTAACTATTTTTTCAGGAAGAAAACATTGTTTAGAAATATTAATAAAATATTTAAAAAAAGCATTAGAACTGAAAATACTTGACGAAATACATTTTTGGAATTTTACAAGAAATCCAAATGATGAAGAATATATAAAATCAATAAGTAATTTAAAAAGATTAAATTGCGTCGGAAATGGTAAATATATTGAAATAGTTACCCCTATAATAAACAATTCATTTACACTTGAAACAAGTGATTCAACTGATTTTTATATTAAAATTTATGATGAAAAACAGAATATTGAGCATGAGATAGTATTAGGTGATTGGATAACAATATTTGATAAAACTGATAACACTGATAACACTGATAATAATAAAAATATCAAGGTTTCTATAATTGAAAATCAATTAATTGTATGCATCAATAACAAAGAAATCGCAAATTATGAAATACAAGAAAATTTTACAATCAATAATATTTATATCAAAAATGGGTTCAATAAGGCCTCTACTATTAGTTATGAAACTATAAGACACGACGGCTTTTATTTTATGGATACTAGTAATACAGGTTGGAAAGAATATTATGAATATTACGATAAACCAATATTTTTTGATGATATAATTATTAAATGTGACGATGATATTGTTTTTATTGATTTAAATAAATTACCGAAATTTATTGATTTTATAAAAAATAAAGGTGATGATTATGATTTAATTTATGCAAATACAATTAATAATAATGTATCTGCTTATTTTCAACAAAATGTATACAAATTAATTCCCGAGGATTTAATGGTACTAGAGTATCCTCCTGGTGGCCATTGTGGTAGTTTGTGGGAAAGTGGAAAAAAGGCAGAAATATTACATAATTATTTTATAGAAAATTATCAAAACTTTTTAAATTACGACTATAATAATGCTATAATAGAAATTAATACCAGATTTAGTATTAATTTTATTGGATACAAAGGAAATAAATGGTGTAAAATAAAAGACACTTGTTTAAATAATAATGACGATGAATACAATTTAACAGTTGATTATGTAAAGAACAGGGGGTTTAAAAATATACTATACACTGATTTTTATGTGTCACATTTGTCTTTTTTTGCGCAAAATAATGAAATGAATATAGATGATTTAGTAAATAAATATCATTGTCTATATGATACTATTCATTAGATTTAACATAAATGATATTTCCAATGAAAAATACATAAAACTAATCTATTAGGTCAGTATTTTTAATTTCTTCTGAAATTGAATTTATTGATTTGTAATAATAATGTATTTTTAAAAGTAAAGTTAAAAAATTCAATGATGTATTTATAGAATAATTAACAATGATTAATGTATCTGCGTTATTGACACCACTATAAACTGCACCAAATATTCCACCTATCAACCACAATGTTGATGAATATTTTGTGGAGTCAACGTCTTTAACTTGAAACATTGTGAAATAAATTTCAGGTAAATAACCAACAATAACGAATGCCGATGAAATAACAGATAAATAAATATAATTCATTATGTTACTACAAAATTTTTATATATCTTTATGTTTTTATCATAATTTATATTAATTTTAAATCTTCGCGGGTATAAAAGTATATAAACAGTGAAAATATATAAAAATAATTTTTATTATTATATATTTCATACTAATAAATATGGATGTCAATAAACTTTTAAAAGCATTAGATGATGATTCTAATGAACAATTATTGAATTTTACATCAAAAAAAATTACTGAAATGAATTTAAAAATCATTAACGAATTACAATTAGAACGTAAAGAAGCATTGGAATTAATGAAAAAACTAAAAGGTTATAGGTATATAGATGAGTTGAATGATTTGAAATATGGTACTTATGTTAGATGGATTCCTATTCATGACCCCAAAAATATATACATCACTAAGGGATCACTGTTCTGCGAGTATAAAATTAAAGATGATGGTGTTTATCTAATATGTAAAAATTTCGGATATCCATGTAAACATTTTCAAATTAAACTAGATGAAAACTTGGTATTTCAAAAACTGACAGAGCAAGAGTTGGTCTTATTGTCAGCACTAGATCATTTATCAAAATAAAATTTATAAGCATAATGTCGTCTAGCATATGATTTATTTTCTATTTTTACGAGTTTTTTTATTCTCTTTTGCACCGCATTTACAATCACTAAATAATCCTTTTACAAATTTACCAATACTAATCATTTCAATATGGTCTTTATGTATTGGTTTTTTTGCGGTCCCTAAATGTTTGCCTTTATGATACTTACTTACCATCTTAACACCCTTACCATTTTTAATAGTCACTTTACGCACTATTTTTTTACCTCCAGCCTTTGTGATTTCTGTATTTTCATAATTAAATTTTTCACTCATCTTTATAAAATATAACAATATTATTTTATATTTTATAAATATAGTAATATGAATAATATTTTTGTACATTTATTTCATATAATCTTTGTTGGAGGGTTGTTTTTGTATATAGGTATGAAGCAGAAAAATATGCCTGCATACATGTATAATGTTATTTTAACTATTGGTATAATTATATTATTTTACCATGGTTATAAAGGATATTCAAAGTTTGTAAATGGAAAGAATCCATGGGTTAATTTGTTTCATATATTTATAGTAGCCCCTTTACTCATTCGTATTGGTTATAAAAAAGATAATACTCATAGGCAATATTTTGAATATGTCCTCATGTTGGCATTTGCCGCAGTAGGTTATCATGCATACTATATGATTGTTTAGATTATCATATTCAATCATGACAAATAGCTTCAATCCATTTTTTATTTACAACAGCTTCCACACTTTCCAAAGCTCCTTCTACCCAACCTTGATAACTGCTAACCGCTTCGCCAACTACTAACATACCTTCCGTAGGATGTTGTGCTTTATTGATGAAATCTTCGCGTGATTTAAAACCGTGCAATGGATCAAAATAATGCGTACCTATTGGCCAATAAAAATCTTTAATAGCCATAATTTTTAGTGAACCAATTGGAATTCCCAAACTCTCCTCAACCAGTTTTTCATATAATTTTCTATTCACTAGAGTGTTTTTCAAATAATTTTTCAATAATAAAGCATATTGATTATCACTATAAGAAATCATGTATATTCCTTTATCCGCATCCATAGGTATTATTTTTTGTAATGGTCCAGGAACAATAGTATACTCATTTATATATTTTTTTAATGTTTCGGCCGATTTCCTATCAAACTTTGCATATAATCTTAAAAAAGGTTGACCATGTATTTGATGATATACACTATCTGCTTTAGAAGCACCTGGAACTAGTTTCATTATACCTGTTATTGTAGTTGCAACAATAACCTTGCTGCTGTAATACACTTCCCCTTCTTCATTCCTAATTTCAAATAAACATGGAGTTCCTTGGTCACTTATTTTTGTTATTTCTACAACATTATTTGATGCTTTAATATTTTTATGGTGTATGTATTTAGACAAATTATCTACAAGGTTTTCCCACGATAGAAACATAATTGGCCACCCACCTTTATTATCATCCATACCATAATTATACAAAGTTTCATAAACATCAGCATACTCATAATCAGTGTAACCAGCATAAATAGTGAATAATTTATATTTGACATCACCCAAGATTTGTGTAGCAAATTCTTTGAAAGGCAAATGCTTATATTTTGATGGATTTTTATTGTATTCCTTTTTTAAGAATTCTATTATTTTAACCACATCAAAATCATTTTGATGCTTTAATAATTTAGAATATTCCATAATAGATGTTGTTTTTTTAAATGGGACTTTCATTTCTTTCAATAATTTAATCAAAAGAGGGTTTGTATCTTTTCTTCCAATGCCAGCACCAGTAACAACTTTTGTTCCATAAAAATCATAATTACCAGTTCTCCCCCCAATCCATTGTTTCTTATATTTTTCTAAAACAACAAAAGTAGTATTGGGTGAATATTTTTTAATTTTATAAGCCGAATACAACCCCGCTATTCCTGAGCCAACAATAACAACATCATAATATTTAGGTTTATTGGACATATATATTATGAGCAAATTAATTCCACATAATTTTGAATTTATTTTCGCATTTTTCTTGTCTTATTAAAATTCACAAAACGTTTCCCCTTACATTTGAATTTTCCACGTGTTAGACCTTTTCTGTTAAAGATTGTTTTAGTGCATATCCCAATAGCCTTAGGTTCATTTTTTGCATAAGAGTCAATCTTCTTGATACACCTACATAATTTCAATGACATTATTTTTTCTGCTTCTTCTTGAAGTAATTTTTTAGACTTAGGTATAGGTTGATTGTAATATTTTAATATTTGAATATAATCATTGTTATGCATCTTCATTTTTGAATTCATTTTATTATTTACCTAAAATATACAAATATTTTAATTCAACAAATATGTAAAAGTTATTAACTTATTATAATATAATATAACCAATACTCACAAACCATTCAAAATGAAAATTGTTGTATTTGATTTAGACGAAACTCTAGGATACTTTGTTGAATTTGGTATATTTTGGGATAGTTTATCTCTATATTTAAATAAAGAATTGGATCAACAACATTTTGACACACTGATGGATTTATATCCAGAATTTTTAAGGCCAAATATTATAAACATTCTCAACTATTTAAAAAATAAAAAACTTACCAAAAATTGTCAAAAAATAATGATATATACCAATAATCAAGGATCGCGAAAATGGTCCAATCATCTAATTTCCTATTTTGAGTCAAAACTTGATGGATATAAATTATTTGATCAAATCATTTCTGCGTTCAAGATAAACGGAAAACAAGTGGAGTTTTGTAGAACAACAAATAATAAAACATACAAAGATTTTATTCGTTGCACAAAATTGCCGATGAATGCAGAAATATGTTATCTAGATGATACTTTTTATCCTGAAATGGCAAATGATAATATCTATTATATAAATATAAAACCGTACGTTCATAGTCTACCCTTTAATGAAATATACAAACGTTTTTTGGAAAGTGGTTTATTATCAAACAAAGAAAACAATGATAGCTTTATTGATTTTATGAATAAAGAAATAAAAAAATACAATTTTTCTGTGTTACCAAAACAAAAAGAACATTACGAAATAGATAGAATTTTAAGTAAAAAGATTATGGTTCATTTACAAGAATTTTTCAATAAAAATAATTATTCAAATAAAAATAAAACTTGTAAAAAATATAAAACATATAACAAAATTAAAAATAAATCTAGTAAAAATAATAAATAAATATAGCAAGCAAATAATTTGTTACCATTTAAGAAACATAATAATACATAGGATTTATCTTCGTTGTTTTATTTTTATTTTCGGATAGGTTATCATTATGGTCGTATAACTCCAATGTTCTAGCACTTGGGTCTATCGCATTACTGTAACGCGGCATCCAAAAATAAGGAACTACTTTATCACAATGTGGGTAATAAGAATCAAATAGACCTTTATAATACATTTTTTCAGTTTCTATGTTAATAGGATATTTATCAATGATATTGTCTTCATAATAATGTTCCAACTTCAACATCGTTGATATAAATTCTTGTAAAATAACATATAGTGACCGTCCTTTACTACTTACACCATCACTGAAAGCCTCCTTTTTTCTCCATAATATTTCATCTGGTAATATTTGTTTTCCATATACATCTTCAAAATTTGCATATGTAAAGCTGTTTCTAATTAAAAATTTTTCAATGGTTTTGTTACTTTCAAAACGTTCTTTCTGAGGAATAGACAAATAATAATTTACAAACGTTTTATCCAAAAAAGGGGTTCGCGGTTCTAGACCATGTGATGATATACATTTATCCGATCTCAATACGTCAAATAAATGAATATCCTTCAACAAACGCCGTGTTTCACAATCAAATTCAATGCAATCTGGACAATATTTCATATATAAATATCCACCACTCAATTCATCTGACCCATCACCATTAAAGATTACCTTTGCATCACTATTTTTAGAAATATATTTACCCAATAAATAATTACCTATACTTGCTCTAATACTTGTTGTGTCATAGCTTTCAATAGCGTGAATTACCTCTGGAATGGCTTCAAACATTTCTTTTTCTGTTAAAGTAATTTCAGTATGGTTTGTTCCAAGATAATCTGCAACAATTTTAGCATATTTCAAATCTTCAGATCCTTTCAATCCAATACTATACGTCTCAATTTTTTTGTCCAATCCATATTCCATCTTATAAAAGTGGTTTACGAGAGCAGTTATTAAACTACTGTCTAGACCACCTGACAATAAACAAGCAATCGGCCTTTCTGTATTTAAACATCGTTTTTTTACAGCATCACAAAGATATTTAACGATTTTTTTTTCATATTTTTCAGTTTCAATATTTGAATCCATATGTGAATTATAATAGTTTAAATTATGTGGGAAAGATGGTGTAAAATACCGTTGGTTTTCTTTTATAATCTTCCATTTTGAACATGCCAGACTGTCTAATTTATAACTACTAAAAGTACCTGGTTGAAATTGTTCAATTGTAAAATTTTTAGGACAATCACTATTTTTATCTAGTTTTAAAAAATTGTTCAAACATTTTAATTCTGATGCACAACCAATCGTATAATCACTTTTTAACAAATACAATGGTCTTACGCCATAAGGATCTCTAGCAAAATAAATAAAATTATCCAAATTGGTTCCTTGTTTTGTTTCTAATCTTAAATCATATAATACAAAAGCAAATACACCATCTAACATTTGTAGTGTTTGTTCCATACCATATTTTAAATATAAATGAATAATGACTTCACAATCAGAGTTTGTTGTAGGAGTAACTCCCATTAATTCATATAAATATTTGTAATTATAAATTTCACCATTGCATATTAATATAACATTATTGATATTGAAAGGTTGATTTGAAATTTCATCAATTCCATTAATGGCTAATCTATGAAAACCCACAAAAACATTGTGAAAAGAAATGAATTTAGAGTCTTCTGGTCCTCTATTAACACCCTTGATAAATTGTTCTTTGTAAAATTGTTCATTGTTTTTTTCACCATTTAAGATACAAAATATACCACACATTTATTTTCGTATTGTAACTATATTATCATGGATACAAATCTTTATATAATTTAATAAATTAATAAAATAAAAATAATATCATATAGTAAATATAAATGAACTATCCTAACACAAATAATACAAACAACATGAACAATATGAACAATATCAACAGTATGGAAAACGAATGTGTTTCAGAAATTCATAACACTACAAATAGAAGAATATATGATAGAAACGTTCCTTCTCAAATGCTTCAACAATATGTAGATGTTAGACCTGTAATGACAAAATATTCTTATTTACCAATTGTTGATCCACGAAAACAAATAGACGTGACAATGAAGCAATATCCAACTTTCAATCCACATACAGTATTCAATCCTGGAAATACGCAATCACCATGGTCAGGTTTTGCTTCTAATATAAATACCGAATCAGAATTAAGAAATCAAATATTTGCATTGCAAAAGTGTAGTCAAGCTGTTTATGTTCCAAACAGCAATAGCGATTTATATACATATTCATTTCAACCAAATATGAGTGAAGCTAGTAACTTTAGTCAACATAACCTGTTGTTCAAACAAGATAACTTTGATAGTTTCAATCCAAATCCTGATTCTAATATTGTCGGTGCGTATATGTTTTCTAATCCGACAAGAGCCCAAATTAAGGATTTACAGGAAATTCAATAAACAACCAACAAACAACAAATTTTAACAAATTATTATTATATATTTATATATATATATATATACATATATAAATATGGATAAAAAACAAAAGATGTATGTAAATGCAATTAATAGCAGTGAACTTTTAAAAGCAATATCAAAGGGCAACGTAGAAAAAGTTAAAAGTTTAGTAGAAAGCGATAAAGAAATTGTAAATAAGCCAGATACCATATTAAATTGGTCTCCTTTGAAATGGAATAACTATTTTTATGAAACACGTAGAAAATTGGCTTTAAATGAAACAGAAAAAAAAAATATGGAACGTCTTGATGATGAAATAGAAAGTATTCTATTAGAGCATGGGGCTAAAAATGAATTCAACGAATCCATCAAACCCGATTATTTTTCCTCATTAGCGCGTGGAAGACGTGTAAAAAAATCTAGAAAAACCAGAAACGCCAAGAAATCTAGAAAAAACAAAAAAACACACAAAAAAGGAAAAGGTGGGTCTTCTACTAAAAGGCGTAAACATATAAAAAAATAAACAATAGATAATAAATAAATAATTTTCACATATTTTTATGTAATTTATATTCAAAATTACATAAAAATTCATAACACAAACACTTATCATAATACTTATGCATATTAATACTTATAACCCATCCACCAGACAGTTTTGAGATTTTTTTCTATTTCTACGCCATTACTATCTTTCAATAAATATGTATCTACACACGTTAATATTTCACATTCTCCAGAATGTATACTATTAGTACTGTTAATAAAAGAGGTTGCAATATCAAAATGTGTTTGATAACTAGTAAATTTCCATACCCCTTTCGCTGGAGCTTCGTCCTTTTTTATATATCCTCTTAATGTTTTAATATTAAATGTTTCAAAATCAAACTTACCAGTTTTGTCTTCAAAAGTACACTCGCCGCTATCAACGTATTTTTTTAATTTACTTAAAAACTCGGCTTTTTTCTCCTCGGTTCTATGACGACTTTCTTTTACTATATCTATCATTTCTTTTACAATAGTATCACCTGTATCAACAGTTATTTTAATTGGTATAGCAGTTATACCACTACCAGTTTGTTGTGTTGTATTATTATCAAAAGATGGTATGAATACTGAATTATTGTTATCGTTGTTATTACTATTAGATAGCATTGACTCTATTCTAGCATCATTTTCATCTTCATATGAAAGCGCATTATCAATAAATTTTTTTGGACCTATTAAATATTTTTCAGGCATAACCCAATTTGGATCTTTTTCTATAAATTTAGTAGCCATATAATTATTACGAGACGCTTCTTGATAATCTTCTTCAGCATTTGTTGAAATTAAACGAATATTGCCTCTAACTGTTCCATACGTATAATTTACAAATGTTAAAGATTCCCCAGTAGGATTATAGTTGCCTATAATTATAAAAGGTCTGTTAATATTGACATTTTGTTCCTTTAAATATGCAAAAAGCTTATCTAATTTAACATTAAATTCACCCTTGTCCATAATATGAGATACTTCATATTCTTTGTTATCAAATATTAAATGATATTTATTCCCTTCACAACCATAAATTCCCAAAACAATTGGGTTGAAGTCTTTTTTAGTTACTTCTTCGCATAAATATCTTGTCACAATTCTTCGGTTAGGAGTTGATAATATATATATATTAAATACATTATTAGTATAATAATCAAAACCAAGTAATTCATTCATATTTAAACAATTTAATCCATTATTCACAGCTTCTATTTCTTTATCGTGTTTCATAAATTCACAAAATTCTAGTGTTCTTCTTCTTTCTGCATTAACCATTATTATGATTTCAATTAATTCATCTTTTGAATATCTATCCATATTGTTTATTAGATCAATAACATCAAAGTCACTAGTTGATATTTTATCAAGTGTAAATAATTCTATTTGTTTTTTAACTATGTCATTTAGCTTATCTAAATCATATGTTTTTAATGTTCCTATAAGCGTATTAATTTCTTTGTGATGTACTTTCATAAAAGTATCTTTGGGTATTTTTTTTATTTCATAATCAATCCATTTAGGATTATTTTTAAGTGTTTCAAGTGAAATACGAGTTGCCTTATTACACGACGAGAAATGTGGGTCAGTTGATTTTGTTTTATCAAAATTTGTATAATCTAATGCCCAATTCTCCATATTTGCTTTTTGCCATAATGGGTTTTCTTCATCAAAAATGGAATTATTGCTTGCTGTAATAGGTGTATAACTTAAGACATTTGGCTGAATTATTATATTTTCTATTAAATGTCTAAACGCGGGTATTCCCTCTTTTAAATTATGTGCTTCATCATGAAAAACCCTTATATTTTTTTGTAGATCTAAGTTTAAATTTTGGAAATCCTCGGAAATTTCCATCACATCAGAAATTCTTATTTTATTGCTACAAATAAAAATTATTTTGAAATTGTTTTCTCTTTTTAATAATTTCCAAGCAGCATTAATATCCTTACAGTGTGTGGCGTTACCACCCAAGTCATTCTTTTTTGATGATATAATCATTATTTTATCATTTAATTTAATGTGAGGATACCTATTATCTAATTCTTTATACAAACGTTCTAACCATTGTTCATTTGCTTCTAGCGTGTTTCTTGTAATACATATGGATATAGTATTTTCTTCTGATAAACCATTGATTATTTGTAAATTACAAAACCCAGTTTTTAAAGCTTGTGCATGTTTATAGACACCTCTAATTTTTTTAATACAGTATCTATAAATATTCTTCTTATCTTGTCTAGTAAAATTTTCAAGATACTTGGAATATTCTGGGTTTTCTAATATTTCATGTATATATGCTTTTGCTTCAATTTTTCTTGTACGTTTTGTTAGACGTTGTCTTTTTAAATGTGGATATTTTTCATTTATAGCTTTCAATAAATTACTAATTGGGTTATCCAAATATTGTTTAAAATCTTTTTCAATATCAGAATTAATTTTTTTTAAAACATTTATAAAATTCCTAACCAATTCATTATGATTATCTTCTTCCGTTTCATGTCTTTGAATATCATTTTCAACGGGCATTTGATACAAGACAATATTTTCACACTCTTCTATTGTGTTATGTAAACTCATTATGTTAATTATTCTGTACAGATACTTTTAAATAGTTTGTACAGAATATATATCAATTTTTTTTAAATTTAAAAAATGTAAAAATATACATAATATTTTATTGATTATTATAAAATGTCAGAAAACATAATACATCAAATTACTTTAGATTGTTTGGTAAATAAAGAAGTTTATGAAAAAATGCAGCATTTAAAAAGAGAAAAAAATGTAAATAGAAAAGACAAAAAATTTTATAGAAAAAGAATATTGAATTTAACGCGTGAACTGCTTTTAAAAAAAGACGATGATTATAGTGAAATAAACCCTGACATAAAGTTTGCTTTTGATAATTATGTTAAAACGTGTATACAATATTTTAAAATAATAGACAACAATGATATTATACAAGAGGAATACAAAGATTTTAATCTAGAATTAGAAAATCATTGTGATTTGAATATGAATGGACCTAATTATGATAAAGAACAAGACAAGCTATTCATGCGTTCAATAAAGATGCCGAATTATTTAGAACAATTTGTTAAAATAACGATGACTAAGAAACCTGAAGAAATCATACTACCAAAAATAAAAGAAATAGACTTACAAGAGCCGAATTTAAGAAATAAAGGAATTCAAAAAAAAGAAAATATCATTATAAAATAAGATGCCAATAAAAAGATATAACAACAATAAAACCAGAAAACTGAAAAAAAATAACAAACTGTCAAATAAAAAAAAATTTCAAAGAGGTCGGGGGGATATGCATAGTCATAAATTAAAACCACGGTCAATAAAATTGAATAAAGTGAATTGTAGTCCAAAAGATAAAAAAGAAATTAAAAATTATACTTGCTATACAGACAAAGCATTGTTTAAATTGAGAGAAAGATGGAATTTACGCCATCCAGACGTGAAAATATTGACAAATGATCCAAAAGAAATTCATAAATTATTAGCAAATTATCTAAGAAATGTTTGTAATAAAGAATCATGTTGGTTAAAACAAAAAGAAGAATTTGGCCAACTTGACGAAAACTTCAAAGATTCTTTTGCACCTGAGTCACCATCAGAATGGAAAAAAAACCCCAACGAATGGTTAACAAGTTTAGATATAATGAGAGTCATGAATCAATATGAGAAAGCCTACAAATGTTTTGATTTTATAGGACCATCCCCAATAGATTTTGATAAAAAAAAACTTTACGGAGAATGTGTATGGGAAGAATTATGTAATTTTAATTTAGAAGACCAAATTAAAAAGGGGAAAACAAAAATAGGCATTATTTTCAATACTGACCCACACAATAAACCAGGAGAACATTGGATTTCTATGTTTATTAATATTAAAAAAGCCACTATTTTTTTCTTTGATAGTGTAGGTAACACAGCACCAATACAAATTAAAAAATTTGTAGAAAAAATTAAAAATCAAGGAAAACAGTTAAATCGCAAAATTAATTTTAAATATGATGAAAATCATCCTGTAGAACATCAGCGTGGAAACACAGAATGTGGAGTGTATAGTATTTATTTTATCGTTCATATGTTGGAAGATAAATTTGTGGAAGAATATCTAAAAAAACACATACTAGAAGATAAATACATGGAAAAATTTAGAAATATTTATTTTAATGATAAGTTGTAATAATGATTATATAATAATTATTTTATAATTAAAATATTAATTAAAGTTATCAGTACAAATATAAAATATACGCATGTCAATAAATAAATTTTTTGAAAAAGAAAATATCCAAATGTTGTGGGAAGTCTTGATAGATGAACCCTTAATAAAGCAATTATGTAATAGTGAAATAAAACAAAATGAACTGATTCGTATTTTTGAATCAAATATTGGAGAATTTTTTGTAAAAGAAAAAAACACTTGCAACAACTTGATTGAAATGAATAAAAAATATATTCTATTGATAATTAATTTTGTAATGAAATTAAATAATTCTTCCAGTGCAAATAATGTACAAGATTCTTCAATGGCAAATCAATACAAAAAAATAAAAATCCACCCAGAAGAACCAGTCAAACAATTAATTACATTTGAAGATATTCAAAATGACAGGGTATCGCTTTTTGAAAAAGAATTAAATAAAAAACAAGAAGAATTTACAAATGCAATGAGTATACCTACACCACCTGTCCCAAATTTTAGCGATACATTAGATCAACCTTTAAGTGAAATTGAGTTAGAAATAAAAAGAATTCAAGAGCAACGTAATTATGATATTGAAATGATAAATAATACAAATAAAAACAATAATAACTCTATTGATGAAAATTGGTTGAAACCACTGGAAACTTCCATTAAAAATGAAAAGTTGATGAAAATTAATAGTATTATTAACTCAGGTAATAACACGAAACATATAAGTTGGGAAGATGAACAACAACAATATCAACAATATCAAAAAGAAGAAACAAACATTTTTAATAAATTAAAAAAAATAACAAACAATGATATGGATTTTGAGAGCAACAATAATCATCAATTACAAATTGACGAAATTAAGAAAGAAATGTTCGCTTTAAATCAAAAAATGGATCTAATTTTACAAAAATTAGATACTTAAAACAAATAATTAAAATTGAAATATTTATTTATAAAATAAGAAATATTATATAAATAAATCAGCAAGCTATACAATAATATATAATGAACTATATAACAATTTTCATCCTATTTTTATACATATTAATGATAAATTCAGAAAATTCATATAATTTAAGGTTTAGAAATACACTGTTACGTATATATATTTCTAGTGACAAAAAAAAGGTTGTTAATGAATATTCAAATAAAATAGCAATCAAAACAAAAACTAAGGCAACTGATTGTTATAATAAAGTATTAACAAAATACTACAATGTTAATTTGTTCTATAATACTTTAACTGAGGAAGAAAAAGCAATTATTGATGCAATTATCTCACTTTGTTACTAATTCGGCGAATCTATTAAGTTACCAATTGTTTGAAAACCTGTTCATTTTTATCGTTGATTTCTAGCGTGCCAATTTGAACGGGTATTATTTCTGTGTTTTCTAACGCATCTAAATAGCTATTTTTATCATAGATATTCAATTTCTTTGGACTAATTCTTCTGTATACGTATTCTATTCCGTTCAAAGTAATTGGTTTACCCTCCCATTCTATTTGTTTTTTATTCGCTCTCACTGTTAAATCACTTTGTTGGTTTGAATAATCTGGTACATAAGAAAATTTATTATTTTTAGGATCACCGAAATTCATGCATTTGCCATTTGAATAAATAAAACAATCAAATGCTGATTCTTTTATAGCATCTGTTAACTGCATACTCAAATTGGCTTTAATTTCAGATATTTCAAATAATAATTGATCTGTTGTTATTGGAACCTTTGGTTCGCCCTTGGATAAATCTTTTCTTTTCAACTCAATCGCATCATCGGATTTTAATTGTTCTGGTGATAATACCATTAAATAAACAAATACTTCTACTGTTTGTAGTGCACGAGGTAAGTTTTTATGACTGCATATACGACGCGCGCGTCCAATTACTTGTTCCGTTCTAACGGGATGCCAATATGGTTCCATGATATGGACATATCTTGTATTTCTAAGATTAATGCCTTCTGAACCCGATGATGTGATCATAAGTACTTTAATAATTTCTCCCATGTTATTGTTATTTGCGATTTTTCTCAACTCTGTGGCTAAATTTGTTGGAATATAATCCCACTCACCGTTATAAATACGACGGGTTATCTCTTTTTCTTCAACTGTTTCTGTTCCTGTGTATAAAGCATAGGTTGGCTTACCTAAATCCACTTCAGGAATATCTATTTCCCAAATATCAGAAGCATTCTTTTTAATTTTAAAGCGAGCAAACCCATTTTTTTCCAAAACTAAACTGAAGAGACCAATCCCTTCAAGTGTTCTAAATTGACTGTAAACCAAATGTAAACCTAAATATTCAGGGTCTTTAATATTATCTAGAATATGTAAAAATTTCGGACTGAACCGCGCCAAAGCCTCTGGGGTTAAATAATCGTTTGAACGCTCTTTGATATTTTTAATAGTAGCATCAATTCTTTCTTTATAACTAATTCCACCCAACTTGTCCAAAATTTGATCGCCTTCTTCTTCACCTTCATTTTCATCATTGACATCTACATTGGCTTCTTCTTTGCGAGCATCTTTTAATAACTTTGTAATATCATTTTCAGGCTCGTTGGCTTTGTCGCCAGGTTCGCCTTTTTCACGGACCTCTTCAGCAACCTTGCTCTTTTTTGCCATTGGAAGAGGCCTATCATTCATAACAAAATTACAGTACAATCTAGAAAATATTCTGTAAGTTGACGTTGCTTCTTTGTATAATTCATCCAGTTTTTGTTGTGGTTTTTTAGAAGCTTTTTCTAATTTTCTCTCTTCTCTTCGTGCAGACTCATAAATTTTAAATTGAAAGTCACTCATGGGTATTTTAACAACATGATAATCAACACCTAATGTTTTGTTAAATGTTGGTAACAAACTCTCTTGGGCGCTCTTAAAATAAGAAGACAACCCAATAATACGGCGTTTCAATGCATCTACATTTTTCAATTTTTTTGTTACACTGTCAATATATTGATTTTCAAACAAATCAAAATCATCTGGAAGGGCTTTTTGATTTCTTATTTTGATACCATCTGATATAACATCAACATCGTTTCTTTTCAATATAGTTATGATTTTTCTTTCAAAATCGTCGTCGCTTATAAAATCACTATCAAAAATATTAGTGCCCGAATCATCGCGTTTAACATTGGAAACACCTTTATAACCGGTTGTCTCTTTAATTTTATTTTTGAATCCAAAAGGATTACGAGTGATCGTAAGAATTTTACTAGAAGGAGAATAATCCAAGTAATCAAGTGATTTCTCTCCTAATAGCATTTCTTGAAGTGAATTGCGGTCTATTTTTTTGGTTGTTTTAACATTCAATGGGAAATTCCAGGTTTTGATATATCCGCGCAATATATTGAAAAGTATTCCAAATTCATTCGGATAATTGATAATGGGCGTACCTGTCAATAAAACAATACGCGCATTCTTTGCGCTCATTAAGTATTCGTATAATTTGACTGCAAGAAATTTTGGAGAATATTCTTTTTCTCCTCTTTCATTTTCTGGAATAACCTTTTCTTTTTTAATTTTATTGACAATTCTACTAATTAAATTATGGGCTTCATCAATAATAATAACAGAATTATCAAAAAGATTCTTAGTAAATCCCAATGTAAGCTCTTCTAATCTTTTCAGACGTAGACCATTGTAATTAATAAATGTATACTTGTTACGAATCATTTCATTCAATTGATCGTCTAATGATTTTTTCTCTATAGATGTCAAGTCCTCATAATTAGAAGGTTTACTAATATTGACAAACCATGCACCCTTTTGTCTTGTAATATATTCTTGTGACAAATTCAAAACCGCGGACAATGTTGTAAGGGCTTCAGGATTTGTTTTTAATGAGATGAACTCCCAGTACTGATTCTTCTTATATAAAGAATCGCCGCAGTGTTTTAACTCCTCCATATAATTGGTTCTTAAAGAGGCGGGCAACATAATAATAATTTTTTTTGTATCCTTCATGCCCTCTGCAATTGCAATACTACTGCAAGTTTTTCCAGTACCTAAACCAAAGTATAGTAATAATCCACGGTAGGGCGTGAACATATTCAAGTAATCCCTAACAATTTTTTGATGTGTCATCAGTGAAAATGCTTTATCATCTGCATTACTATTACCAATTGTATCACAAGAAATATTTGCATTCATATTTTCCAATTCTTTTTTATATGGTTCAAACAAAGAGTTGATAAAATTTACAAAAATTTCTCGGTTGTTCATGTAATAACTATCAACCTTGATTACAACAGGAGGTTCTTTCTTGGCCAATCTTTGAGACAAAGGAGTATCACCAATTTCTACGACATTTTCAGGACCTAGTACAGCAATACCTTTTTCCACTTTTTTTGTTGTGCGGCCTCTCTTGGCTGGTGCCTTTTTTTCAGTCAATGCGATCTCTTCGCCTTGTGGAAGTTCTTCCGCGACGATTTCAAATGCGGCATCTCGTGCTTCTTTTTCAGGTTTCTCGGCATTTTCAATTTCTTCATCACCTTCAATAATAAGCAGTGGTTTTTTCACCATTTTCTTAGCCCTTTTTTTAGGAGGTTGTTCTGCCGGTAAAGGTGTTGGTATTGGTTCGTTTTGTTTGGTTGCTTCAACCGCTTCCATAATAGGTTTGACTTTGACTCGCGTCTTTTTATTTTCGGCTAATTTCAATAAAAAAGCATTGCGATCATAATCTTTATTTGTTTCATCTATCACAATCATTTTTGCTACTGTTTTTGGTTCAACATCTTCTAGTTCCATAGCTTCGTTTATTTTGCTTTCTTCTTTTAATTTAGTCTCTCTTTTAACAGCGACTACGACAGGTTTCATTTCATTGATTATAGGTTTAGCCATTAATTTTTCTTTTAATTTTTCTAAAGGATTCATTTGTTATTTGCTTATATAATTTAGATAGAATAAAATTAAGCTTTTACTTTTATTCTTCACCAAATTGAGTTATTTCAGTTAATTCATTAATATCAATATTTCCATTGTTTTCTTCAATAATTTTAATTGCTTCATTACAAGCAATTTGTTCGGCCTTTCGTTTGATTTTATGTTGACCTTCGCCCATGAATAAAAATATCTTGTTATTTTCAGCAACATAATCGTGGATAGTTTTAAATGTTTTAAAGTAAGAAATGTGAACTGAATCGTGGTGACTAACACTATGAATTGGTTGACCTAGACATAAATATACGCCCATTTTATATCCAAGTTCGGCGTCATGTTCAATTTCTAAATAATGTGGCGTCACCTTGAATTCTTTCTGGATTTTGACTTGCAAAATATTTTTATAATTGTCGTCATTAGTAATAAGTGAAATCCAATCAATGTGTTTCTCAAAAATGTTTTCAACGAATTTTTGTGCCATTTGGAAACCCGGTCCCGTAACAAACATAGATTGAAACCAACCGTCGCTGTCGGTAACCTTGATTTTATTAAAATCTAAAAACAATGCACCTAAAAAAGACTCAAAAAGACAACCTAGTTTTTTCAGATTCGTGCGGATTTTCTTTTCCTCTGCATGTTTGGATATGATCAACCATTTGTGTAGTCCCATTTCAAGCGCTATTTTACCTATTGCTTCATTTTTTACTATAGCAATTTTCTTTTCCGTCATAAACCCTTCATTTTCTTTTGGAAAGCGTCTATACAAATAATATTTAGTCACCAATTCTAAAATACCGTCACCTAAAAACTCAAGGCGTTCGTTGGATTTACTGCTTAATGGCATACAATCTGGTGGTCTATCTACAATAGTGATATTTTGTGCAATGTTTTCAAAATTAGGGCGTTTTGTGTAGGAACGATGGACAAATGCACGCTCATAAAGTGCAATATTGTTTACTGTTTGCGGTATTCCATATCTAGAAAGAATTCCTTGTACATCATTCAATGTAATCTTAATATTTAATGGGTTGAATGGATTAAATATTAAGCCCTCTTCGGTTTTAATTATGTCATCGTCGTGTGCTAATTTTGTTTCAGTCATTGTGTTGTATATACTTGTAGATAAGACTTTAAATGGTTTACTGTGTGTATTTTATTTTCTATTTAATCTTCTCGTTCTTTTTTTTATAAATTTCTTTATTTTTCTTGATTTATGTTTTTTGTTTATCATTTTATTTTTTCGCGATTTTCGTTTACTGAGTGTTTTATTTTTAAATGTTTTTCTTTTTCCTCCAGAACGTTGATTTAGAATACGTTTTTCTTCACCTCTAAATTTAAATAGTGCGCGCTGTGTATTTCCCTCGGTTATATCTAAGTTTTCTATATCTAAATTTATTTTTTTTAATTTTTGCAATTTTGATTTATCTGCCATAGTTGCTGGTAAAACTTTTATGTCGTTACCATTTAAATATAATTCTTCTAAATTTTTCAATTCTCCTATGCTACGTGGTAAATTTGTTATTTGGTTTTCCTCTAAATGTAATTCTTGTAAATTTTTCAATCCTCCTATGCTATCTGGTATACGATTTATATTATTATTTGCTAAGCTTAATTTTTTAAGTGTTAATAATTTTCCTATATTTTCTGGCAAATTTGTTATTTTTTTATTTCCCTCTAAAGTTAAATCTTTCAAATAGTTCAAATTAACTATACTATCTGGTATTTTTTCTATATTAGCGTCATTAATATATATTTTCTCTAATTTTGGAAAGAGCGAATCTATATTTTCTGGTAATATAATAGGTTCTTTAATTTCATCCCCTTTTACAAACAAAACCGTTCCGTTTTGAGTAACCGATTTTTCAATTATATCATTAGAATTATCTAGTGTATTATTTCCATCTTCTGGGTTATCAAATGTATCTATCTTATTATTTTGATCATCATATCTGTTTTTGTTTTCATCATCATCATTATAATCATGAAAATCATCATCATAATATTTATGGTCATCTTCATCATCATCATCTTTATTATTATTATTTAACATGTCTATTTACTATATACTATAAAAATATAAAAAACTAGTATAATTGATTAAATAACTCTGCATTGGTAAAAAAAAAGAGAAAACCTCAGTATTCTAAATTTAATAATATAGAATATAACACGCCAATTCAGTAGTAATCCTTGAAATTACTTAAAGATAATATTACTGTAATATATATGGACGTCAATGAAGTATGGGAGAATATAGAGGATTTTGAAAACTATGTAGTAAGTAATTTAGGAAGAGTAAAAAATAAAAAAACAGGTAGGATATTGAAAGCATGTAATCATGCAGGGTATTTTGTTGTGGGATTAAGTAAAACGAAAGTAAAATCTATGCCTATACATAGATTAGTAGCAAAGGCTTTTATACCCAATCCTGAAAATAAGGCTCATGTTAATCACATTGATAAAAATCCATTGAATAATAATGTGATTAATCTTGAATGGAATACACCTTTAGAAAATAATTTACATAAATGCAACGGATTAATTCAAACTACGAATCAAAATAAATGTGTTTATAGAATTGATAAGGATACCAATGAGGTTTTAGAAAAATATAAATCTATTGAATCAGTAGGTGTATGGTTATATGAAAATAATTTAGCAAAAAATGTCCATTCAGGAAGAACTAATATTAGTAATGCAATTAGAGGAGTATACAAATCATCATTTGGATTCAAATGGGAGATTGAGGAACAATTATCTCATGAAAATGAATCATGGAAAAAGATTAAAATTGATGGTTTTGAATGCGACAATTACTACATATCTAATTTAGGAAGATTCAAAAATAGCAAAGGAATAATAATGAAAGATTATAAGCCTCATCATAGTGGATACATTTATGTAAGAGTTAATAAAAAAAAATTCGCTATACATCGTTTAGTTGCCTTGATGTTTATTGATAATACTGAAAATAAACCATTTGTTAACCATATTGATGGTAATAAACTTAACAATTGTCTTGACAATTTAGAATGGGTTACATGTGCTGAAAATAATAAACACAATTATACTAATAACATTAAGAAAAAATACACTAGGCCAATTATTCAATATGATTTAGAAATGAATGAAGTTAATAAATTTAACTCAATAAAAGAAGCAGGAGATTTTCTGAATATTTGCACAAGTGGCATTAAAGCTGTTTTATATAATAAACAAAACACTTCTAAGAATTTTATTTTCAAATATTTAGATTAATAAAAATAAAATATATTCATAGTGTATATAAACATGGTGCTAATGAATTCGAGTAAATCTGCCAGGAATGCTGCCTCAATTTGCAATAGAACGAACGTGTGTGGAGGTGGTGCCAAGAAAGCCGGCATTGCCTCTCGTCAAGGCTTCTTCATGCAAAGTAATCCTACTCTAAGAAGAGCTCCTCAATCTCTTCCATTAATCTGTATTCCAAACCACACCGTCCAAACACAAAAATACGGTTACAGAGCAACTATTGGTGGCAACATGGGTTAATCTCTTTGCCCCTTTTCACTTTATTTTATCATACTTTTTGCAAATTTTTTCATACAATTTGTGAAATACTATTTAACAATAAAATAATTTAATAACAACTTGTTAAATTATTTTAATCAAAACGGATCCATGTTCATCAAAGTTGACTCCCGCGAGAAAGAGTTAGTATCAAAAATGTCATTCTATATTTCAAGTATCCCTGCATTCAGAAATTTAAAGGTAATAACCGAAAGTTTACCAATTGGTGATGTGATTATTAGTGGTAACAATAATGAAGATATTTTAATTATAGAGAGAAAATCCATCGTTGACCTGCTTTCTAGTATCAAAGACGGTCGCTATGAAGAGCAGTCTTACAGGCTAAATGGTACGCCACTTCATAATCACAATATAATGTACGTGATAGAAGGTGATATAAACAAGATGAATATGTTTCGCGAAACCAAATTTGAAAAACTAACACTCTACTCGGCAATTTTCTCTCTAAACTACTACAAGGGTTTTTCTGTAATACGAACTTTTACGCTAGATGAGACCGCGCTTTTCATATGTAATTGCACATCCAAATTGATGAAAGGAGAGACAACCGAAAGGAAAGCGTTTTATCCCAACAAAAGTGGCATGTCAACTAGTGTGCCAATTAGTACTACAAAAACGTCAGAATTAGAATCTACAGAAAATGGAGATAGTGATGAAAATTCTGAACAACAAAAAGAAGATTGCAAAAATTACATTGGTTTAGTGAAAAAAGTCAAAAAAGAAAACATTACTCCTGAAAATATAGATGAAATTATGTTATGTCAAATACCAGGTGTCAGTAGTGCAACAGCAATCTCAATAATTAAAAAATTCAACACTATTTCAAATGTAATAAAATGTTTAGAGGAAAATGAAAAATGCCTGAATGATGTTACCAACATAAATAATAAAGGTCAATCTAGAAAAATAACAAAAACATCTATAGCGAATATAATCAAGTTTTTGTTAAAAAAATAAATTATACATATAATATAATTACATATGACACATAGAGCGGGGGAACCTTTTACTATAAAAAGTTTAGAAGTAATTGAACAGTCTATAAACCTAAACAAAATAAATGCAGTAGCCTCCGGTCAACCCGATTCCGGAACTGCAACCGAACCTTTTTATAAATTTACTAGTGATCTTATAGACAAAACTACATTAAATAAATTAGAGAATGGTGATGAAGCAAATATTCCCAAAGAATTATATAAAAATGTAGATGCGGTAGGGTTTTTTGATTCCTTACATGATTTTAAAAGTGATTTTATGGACTGTCAAGGTACAATTAGAGGAATAAATGATAAATGGAATTATAGAAAATTTGGATTTACTTTTTTATTAAATGGAGGTTATAGTGATTTAATAGGGAAATATGGGGACTTTTTAATTCAAACAGCCTATTCATATTTAAATCGTATTCCAAGACCATTAAATCAAGATAATCTTGAAAATTATTTTTCTATTGGAAATATTTACGATACAATTAAAGATGAGACAGCATCAAAAGGGAATATGTACATATTACCTAACACGCGTATAATAACAGATAAAACTACTATTTATAATGCACTTATTAAATTATTTGAAAATTATAAGGATGCAAATTTTAATAACAAAATCAAACTAATTGTTGATTATCAATTAAATTTATTTGAAATTATTGAAAATGGTAGAAAGTCCAAGCTACAAGACGAAAATGGTAGAATCGCAAACCAACAAGACGAAAATGGTTTCTGTATTTTATATACAGCAGAAATCATGACTGATCCTGCGCCAAAAACCAAGGCTTCAAATATTGATAAAATTTTTGGTTGTGAAAATTGGTATATTGAAAATCTAGTTAGTCCTGGTAGAAGTTATGATGCAGTGAATGATAATGTCAGAGGAAATGTAAATGTTTCATTTAATAGTATTAGAATAGATAAACCTACAGATTTAGAAAATGCGGAATTTATAGTGAACGTAACATATAGTAATGAAGATGCAAATGAAAATATTGATGTACAAATGAATTCTAAAAGTAACACTATTCAAAATATTAAAAATATGATTCGGAATACAATAGAAAAACTTACAACTGTAACAGATAGATTTGATTATTATAAAGATAGTATTAAAAATAGACCCGAATTCTATAAAGTTTTTAATAGTAAAACTCTAACCGAAAATGATGCACAAAATTACAAAAAAAAATATACACGTTATTTTGCAAGGAAAAGATTAGGTGATACATTGGAAGGTCGTGTATGTAAAAAAGATAAGCTGGAACAATTGCAGTTTAAAAAAGTAATTAAAAATACCAAAACTGGGGTTATTAGAAATAAAAGTAGTTATGCGTTATCACCTGAATTAATTGATATAAAAAACATAGAAAATAAAGATACTGTAAAAGATGCCGTTTTAGTAACACACGATAGAATGCTTTTTTCATATGCAGTTATAAATCAAATACCAACCATATTAGATTTACAAAATCATATGATATTGTTCATTCCACCACCACCAGAACAAGCGATTGTTCCACTAATAGAAGAACAAAGTGGCCCAGTATCAAAAGAACAAAGTGGTACACCACCAGAACAAGCAATTGTTCCACTAATAGAAGAACAAAGTGGAGGTGATGATGACGACGCCCCATTTGGTTCATACGATAAATCATTATTATCCTCATCGTCATTACCGCAACCACCACCACGATCACTAATCCAACCATCTGCAGGACCTTTTTCAGGATCTACGCAACCACCACAACCACCATCAAATTCTCTCAATGATATTGATGATAATGATGATGATGATGATGATGATGATGATAACGACAACAATAACGACAACAATAACGACAACGACAACGACAACAATAACGACAACAATAACGACAACAATAACGACAACGACGACTTTATTGATACAGATTTAATCAACAAAGATCTATTAGTTGAATCAATCAAAAACAATATTAGTGATACTATGCATTTTTTATATTTATATCATACAAGAGGTTATTTATTTAACCGTAAAAGAGTTTTTAAAAAATTTATTGATACTATTAATAACGGGTTTAAGGGAAAAACATTAAAATACGCTTATTTGGGTGAATATTATAATAATGCTTTAATTATATTACCTTATAAAAATTCTGAAGATTCAGAAAATGAGTTTACAGCTCAGTTAAGCTATATTAAACAAAAAATGGACGAAGAAATTTTAGCTAGACACAATACTAGACACAATACTAGATATAAATATTTAATGAATAATGAATTATTTGTACATATTGAAAATAATAATGAAGTAAGTATAGAAATTAAAAAACGTCATAGGCAAATTTCAAATTCATGGGAAAGTTACTTAGAAATAATATATCATAAAGAAAATAAAAATAAACCAAATACAATATTTATTTATGATGCCAACATAAAGAGTTTTGTAGGAAACAATTATGATATGCACGATGATATACTTTCTTTTTACGAAGGTTATGATAAAACCAAGGATGATACTCAAAATAATAATACTGTCTTATATTTAACCGCGGTAACAGTATTAGTAGCAATAATAGCATTTATAATAAATAAGTTACTATCAACAATGAAAGGAGGTGGTGGCTCAGACGATGACGATTCTAACGAAGAACATCCATTATATGTGAAAATTCTAAACGCAAATTTTGATTTTTTAAATACTAATGAAAGTAATGAGAATGCGAGTAATGATAATAAATTATTTGAAAAAAACCTTACTAGTTTATTTAGTCTATTTAATTTGTTGCAAGCTTATGAAGTTAGCTTTATTGGATATCAAGAAGGTATTGATGCATTCTATAGTAAAATAGATGAATCGTGTATATTAAGTGATATGATAGGTGTAACAAATTATATTCCGCATAATATTGAATTTTATGTATTTTTAAAACTTATTTTGCAAGATTTTGATCAAGATAAGGTAAATAAAATAAATTATGCATTGTTTGAATATTATTTATATCTTTTTAAAGATACAAAAAAAATTTATTCGCGTTTTCAAGATATTAAATCTTACTTATTGAAAACCAACTATGAAATTGAAATTAGCGACGAAATTACTGAAGCATTAAAAGCAAATAAAGAAACCTTTGAATATTTTGATTTAATTACAACAAAGACAATGAAAATATCAGATCAAATTATAAGTGAAAATTATTATGCTGTTAATAAAGCAAGTGATGAGGCTGAGCCTGAATTTAATAAAGTATATGAAAATGCATCCAAATATAATTTGTCATTAAAAGGGTTTATTGACATGAAATCTGAATTTGTAACAAAAACAGTAAATGTCGTAAGTGAAATGATTAATAAAGGGTTACTAACACAATATACGAGTGAGATAAATATAGATAAAAAAGTTGTTGATAATAAAGACGGTCCTCCTATAGTGATAGAAGATGTCAAAGTTAATGTTGAAGACCCTTCTCATAAAAATCTTGCAAAAGGTAATGCTTTTGATGACGTTGCTAAAAAAATAACACCTTTAGATGAAACATACAAACCGGTTTATGGTGCTGGGAAGAACAATAGAAAAATCAAAAAAACAATACGTAAGCAACGCAAATATAAAAAAACTAAGAAAACTAAAAGAAGTAGCAAAAATATAAATAATAATAAAAAAAGAAAAACATTAAAAAAAACATCAAGAAAAAAAAGAAGTTGTAAGAAAAAATAAAAATATTTATTATATTCAATAGTGTATATAATGAATAAACATATCATTAATTTACTTTTTATTTTATCAATATGTTTTGTTGCATATATTGTATTTAGAAATATTGATTTCAAAGAAGGTATGGAAACCTCTAGCGATGGTCCTATTAAACCAAAATCAACATCCAATGGAATCGCAGGAAACGCACAAAATTATTCAGCAAATGTTAAATCAACTACGATTCAAAATAAAGACAAGTTATTGATCACAAAATATAGAACAGACTATGAAAATACAATATTGAATTTAGATGATTTAGTAAATACAATGATGTTAGAAACTGCATTAAGTACAGACGTTTTAAACCCAATGAAATCAATAGATAAGCTAAACCAGTTAAATTCTGCGCGTGGAGCATTAAATAATGTAATGAAGTTTGTAGACACCAGTAAATAATTATTACACAATTTTATATGTAATAATATATTTTATTATTTTCTTGATTTTCTTGATTTTCTTGCCCTTCTTGATTTTTTGTTGGTTTTTTTAAGAAATTTTCTGTTTTTAAATATTTTTCGTCTTGTCATGTTATGTTTCTTTTTTGATTTTTTTATACCACTAGCAATATCATTGTAATTATTATTACAAGACATTATTTCTTCACTCCTACAAATAGGACATTTTGTCACTTCAATGTTTTGTGATGGTGAACATTTATTATGAAACTTGTGACCATTTTCACAGAGTCTACAACTATCATCATTTATTTCTTTAAGACAAATTGGGCATTCTGCTATTTTGATTTCTTTTCTCATTTGTTCCATTTCTTCTGATGTATAAAATGTAGTACGCGGATCATCACTTTTGATATTTCTTTCTTCCATAGTTTTACCAAATATATGAAGATCTGGACGATATTCGCCAGCATTTAATCGTCCATGTTTAATATACCGCGGTGAAGGTTTTAACTTTAACATAACTTATATATATTAAGAAAAAATTAATATATATATAAATATCTATACGCGAATACTTACCTCGTTGTCTTTGTAATATCCTTGATCAACTAATGATTGTGTGAAAGTTGCACCACCCCAATTATCATCCATTGGGTTTGGACTATAGAGCATATTTTCTTCTTTTGCGCTTATTTTATCTAAAGGGGTCGTTGTACCTACATAATAAGAAGTTTGATCAAATGAAGGATAGGAGTTTTTGTTATAAGGAGGATCATTTCTTGTAGCATCTACTAATAATGTAGGATTAGGAGAAGCCATAGTATCTCTACTATTAGATTCTTCTTTAATTAAATTTCCGATGGAACTACCGATACTAGGAGCCATATTTCCTTGGCTACTTGGAGTTGAAATAACACTAGAACTAGACGGTAAACCACCCTGTGGCTCAGAAACACTTGGTCTTACTTTATATACAGGATTACCTTGTGCATCATAACTATGTTGTAAATAAAGAACAGGACATCTAATACCTTGACTTCTTTGCCAATCCAAAAATTCTGTATAATCTTCTAAATTTTCAAATTCAACAGGATTCACCCCAGGAACTTGTGCAAGTTTAGAATTGTATAAATAAATTCTAGAACCTTTTTGAATTAGTAAATTAGGACATCTAACTCCTTGGCCATTATTAGTTAACCCTTCATGATATTTAGGGTCACTACATCTTGCGTAAAAATACACTCCTATTAAAAATACAATTATAAGTAATAATGTTGTTAATGTCATATATAATATATATATAATATATAAGTTATAATATATAAGTTATAATAAAAAAATGATTTTTTTGCACATTGACCCTACAACTGAAAATACAGAAGAATTCAATACACATTTGAACAATGGTAAAAATATTTTTGTTTTATTTTATTTGGAAGGTTGTGGACCATGCAATGCAACTAAACCTGAATGGAAAAAACTTCATAATGTATTTGCAAATAATGATAATCATGATATTGTTATAGCAGACGTAGATCAAGTATTAATGAATAAATTTAAAAAGTTAAAAATTCAACCAAAGGGTTTTCCTGCAATTTATCATATTAGTAAAAATGGAAACATGTATTTGGACTATGATGAAGCCGAAATAAGCAAAAAAGATAGAACAATTGATTCATTTGTAGAATGGATTGAAAACCATATTAAAAAAAAATCCCGTGAAAAACTAATGCGTGGTGGTAAATGGTCATTAAAATACAAACGAAGTATAAATTGCAATCATCCAAAAGGTTTCTCTCAGAGACAACATTGCAAATATGGTAGGAAAAAAATGCATTCAAAGAAAACAAAAAGGGGGGGTAGACGAAAACATGTGACCAAAAGACGCAAGTAACGGATTTATTTGCAATTTTCTTTTGCATATCCAATAACTGCACATGCAATTCTTTTCCCTGCATGTCCAGTTGTCAAACTATCTTCTTCTCCACCTTGTCCACAATCATCTGGGTCAGCATGAATAATTAAACCACGCCCAATTATATTTGCTTTTGTCCCGCGAAGTTTAATAGCATCATCAACCATTGTATAAACAGCTTCTCCATTCGCATTTGTCTTCAAATTTCCTAAGTCACCTACGTGTCTTTCTTTCATACCTGGACAACCATGTGTTTTATTATAAGGATTGAAATGCGCGCACATACTTGTACATTGGTCTGTCAAATCTCCTGCTTCATGAACATGAAATCCATGATACCCATTTTTCTTTAATCCGGTAATATTAATATTGATAACAACATTGTTTTTTTTCAAATCTTCTACAAAATGAACAACACCTTTAATTTTTCCTGAATTAAATACAGCAACAGTTATGATTGGTTTATTATTCATATACTATTATTTATATTTATTATTTTCTATAAATAGTATTTTTTTCAAATATATAAAATAAAAATGAATTGTTTAAATGAGATAAACGGATAGTTATATATTATACAAAATAACAACCGTCTATCAAAATGGAACATATTTTCAGAGTATTTGATTTCAATGTTTATAATGAATCTCCCATCAATGATTCTGGAAGTGAAGATGATAAAAAAAGTAGAAAAGACAACGCCGAATTTATTATTCAAATGTTTGGTTTAAATGAACAAGGCGAAACTTGTTCTATTCAAGTAGAAGAATTTAAACCATTCTTTTATGTTATGGTAAACGATAAGTGGAACACTTCTACTAAAAATAACTTTCTTTCTTTTATCAAAAAGAAAATAGGAAAATATTATGAAAATTCAATTACAGATTGTTTAATCATTAAACGTAAAAAATTGTATGGTTTTGATGGTGGTAAAGAACACAAATTCATCAAGTTTGAATTCAAAAATATGGCTGCTTATAACAAAGTAAAAAATTTATGGTATACTGATTACAATAAAGGTCATAAACTATTTAAAAATGGATTATCTTTTGAAAATACAAACATTAAATTATACGAAGCCAATATTCCGCCTCTATTGCGTTTATTCCACATTCGCGACATTAGTCCATCTGGTTGGGTAGCATTACCAAAAAAGAAAACAATAGAAATTACCGATAACAAGCGAACAACTTGTAATTATGAATTCATTGTCAATTATAAAGATATCATTGCTTTAAATGATAGGGAAATGAGAGTTCCTTATAAAATCATGAGTTTTGATATAGAAGCCAGTAGTAGTCACGGTGATTTTCCTGTACCTATAAAATCCTATAAAAAATTGGCAACCAACATTGTAGAGTATTTTGAAACTTTGAAAATGGATATGACAAAAGAGCTATGTAGAAATATTTTGCGACGAATCATAATGACAGCTTTCGGTTATGAAAATATGCCAAACGTAGATTTAGTTTATCCAATAAACAAACCAGAAACGAAAAAAGATGTTGAGGCGATGTGTGAACAATGGTTAGAAGGACTTGTTCGTACGAGTAACAGTGGCAACAATTGTGAAAATATGCAACTAATAACAATAGAAGAAATGTTTGAAAAGATGAATAACGTCGGAGAAGAAGGTGAAGAAAATTACGGTTATTATAATAAAAAACACATTAAACAATATACAGATAAACAATCAACAATTGTAGATATATTATGTGATAAAAATTTTGAAAGAGAAGGTAAATTGTTTGAAATAAACAACTCATTGAACACGTGTTTTCCAAAATTAGAAGGCGATAAGGTAACATTCATTGGTTCTACTTTTATGAATTATGGAGATCAAGAACCATATAAAAATCATTGCGTAGTTTTAAACACTTGCTCTGATATGCCAATACAAAACAGTATAATTGAATCTTATCAAACAGAGCGTGAACTATTAATGGCATGGCAACAATTGGTCCAAAGAGAAAACCCGGATATTGTCATTGGTTACAATATATTTGGTTTTGATTATGAGTTCATGTTTAGACGTGCAGAAGAAACAGGGTGTGTCAATGAATTTCTAAAATTATCGCGAAACAACGGCGAAGTTTGTGGAACAAGAGACAAAGAAACGAATAGATTAAAACTAGAAGAAAGTACAATACAGATTGCGAGTGGTCAACACGATTTAAAATTCATCAAAATGAACGGACGTTTACAAGTTGATTTATATAATTTCTTTAGACGCGAAGAAAATTTGACATCTTACAAATTAGATTATGTTGCAGGTCATTTTATAGGAGATTACATTAAAAGTTTTGAGCATTTATCATTTAAAACAGAAATCAAAACAACTAATTTAACTGGACTTTTGGAGGGTAGTTATATTCATTTGGAAGAAATTGGACATTCTGTGGATTATTATGATGATGGTGCGAAATTCAAAGTGGTTTCTATTAACAAAGAAGAATCTAAATTTAAAATAGATGGATTAGTCAACCCTGATATGAAAAAAAAGGTTCGTTGGTGTTTGGCAAAGGATGATGTAACACCTAAAGATATTTTCAGAATGACAAATGGCACTGCAGATGATAGATCTGTTATTGCCAAATACTGTATTCAGGATTGTAACTTGGTTCACTATTTATTCAATAAAGTAGATGTATTGACTGGTTTTATAGAAATGGCGAAGATTTGTAGTGTACCGATTAATTTCTTGGTAATGAGAGGTCAAGGTATCAAGCTGACTAGTTATGTTGCTAAGAAATGTCGTGAAAAGCGCACATTAATACCTGTTATAGAAAAAGGAGATTTGGACGAGGGTTACGAAGGTGCAATTGTTCTTGATCCGAAATGTGATTTGTATTTAGATAATCCAGTTGCATGTGTGGATTATGCTTCTTTGTATCCGAGTTCCATGATTAGTGAAAACTTATCACATGATAGTAAAGTGTGGACCAAAGAATATGATTTGGATGGTAATTTGATTGAAAATGGCGAATGGGGTGAAAAAGATGACAATGGAAACTTTGTCTATGATAATTTGCCTGGTTATGAATATGTAAATATTACTTATGATACATTCAAATATGTGCGTAAATCGCCGAAAGCGGCAGCCGAGAAAGTAAAATCTGGAACAAAGATATGTAGATTTGCTCAGTTCCCAGAAGGTAAAGCAATTATGCCGTCTATTTTAGAAGAGCTTTTAATGGCTAGAAAATCTACGCGAAAATTAATACCACAGCAAACAGATGAATTTATGAAAAATGTTTTGGATAAAAGACAGTTAGGATACAAGGTAACTGCAAATTCTTTATATGGGCAATGTGGTGCAAAAACAAGCACTTTTTATGAGAAAGATATTGCGGCTTGTACAACCGCCACGGGCAGATTACTTTTGACTTACGCAAAGAAAATTATAGAAGAATGTTATGGAGACGCGATTTGTCACACGAGAAATGGAACAGTTGTAACAAAGGCTGAATACATATATGGTGACACGGATTCAGTATTCTTTACGTTTAATTTGCAAACAATTGAAGGTAAACCAATTCGCGGCAAAGAAGCATTGGAAATCACAATTGAACTAGCACAAGAAGCTGGTCATTTAGCATCTAATATGTTAAAAGGTCCACATGATTTAGAATATGAAAAGACATTCATGCCATTTTGTTTACTATCAAAAAAACGTTATGTTGGTATGCTTTATGAAACTGACCCAAATAAAGGGAAACGCAAAGAAATGGGTATTGTATTGAAACGACGTGATAATGCGCCGATTGTAAAAGATATTTATGGAGGGATCATTGATATTTTAATGAAAGAACAGAATATCAATAGAGCTATAGAATTTTTACAAAATTCGCTTCAAAATATAGTGGATGAAAAATATCCCATGGATAAATTAATTATTACAAAATCACTGCGTTCAGGTTACAAAAATCCGCAATCCATAGCACACAAAGTATTAGCAGATAGAATAACTGCTAGAGACCCTGGAAATAAGCCGAGCTCTGGCGACAGAATCCCATTTGTTTATATAAATACAACAAATAAAAAAGCATTGCAAGGAGAAAAGATTGAAACGCCGAATTTTATTAAAGAAAATGGATTAAAAATTGACTATTCATTTTATATAACAAATCAAATAATGAAACCAGTACAACAAGTATTTGCACTTGTTCTTGAAAAAATATGGGAATTACAAAAGAAAAAATTGACAAAGTTTGTATTGTATAAAAAAGAAGTTGAATCTATAAAGAAAAAATATAACAATGATCTAGAAAAATGTGAATCTAAAATAGACGATTTACGTAATAAAGAAATCAAAACACTCTTATTTGATAAATATTTGAGAGAAACAAACAATGAAAAACAAGGAGTTAAAAGTATTACTAGTTTCTTTGCATTAAAAATATAAAATATAATTGACAAGAATTAATAATATTAAATTAAATGAATATATACTATTTAATTTAATATTAAAATGGCAAACTGTGGCGAAAAAGAAGTTTTTAGAATAACACCTACGTTAGGTAAATGTTACGAATGGGCTGAATCAACACGAAGAACTGGTAAATGGCCAGATGAAAGACGTTTTGCGCCTACCGAGAATGTAATTTATGTTGGTAAATTAATTAATATATCCAAAGGTGGTTGTGGGGATGGTTCTTGGAGAACGGATACTTTCTTACATAAGGAAACTGAAACACGTGTTCATTATAGCTATGGAGGGGATACTTGTTTTATAGAGGTTCCTTGTAAAGAAAAATATAAGGTTGATCAAATTGGTATTACATCACAATCACCTGGAAATATTGAAGCAAATCCTCAACAAAGTTCTGTTTTAGGGTTTTATGGTTTGAAAAATAGTATAAAAAATTTCCTTTCATAATATCATTATCATCATTATCATCATCATTATCATCATCATTATCATCATTATTTTTGTAAAGTATAATTTTTTCACTTGACGGGTATAAATTTTATCCTCTACTTTCTCTCCTTCTGCTTGTTGAAAACAAAGAATTAAATAGTTGTGACGTATTATCTAATGTGTATTCTATATTATTATTTGATAAATCAGTTAAAATTTCTACAAAAAGTGTTTCTAACGAGTTGTTATTTAAATTAGATGTAGGGGTATTTACACGATTTTGTTGATTTGTTTGTTGACTATTTTCATTTTCATTTTCATTTTCATTTTCTGTTTCATCTTCGTCTTCGCGTTCTTGTTGACTATTATTATTATTATTATTATTATTATTATTATTATTATTATTAGGGTTGTAATTTCTAATATCATATCTACAAACAGGACATTTACAGTTGCTATTAAACCAAGACATTAGATTACTTGTATTAAAAATATGTCTACAATGTCTAATCATTGTTACATTAGATACATCCGTAAACGGCTCTAGTGAAATAGGACAACTATTATTAATTGGGTCTAGAATATCACCGTAAACAATATTTCTCGTTGCATTTTCTATTTGAGTTCGTGTAGGGGTAATATTTATTGGCTGCAAAAATGAATTTAATATTCTTGAGAATTGATTACCAACTGTCCTATTTATAGTTGCGTTTTGTGGTGCTGTAAACATTTGTAAATCATCTATATAATATGGAATATTATCAATGTAAACACGTCTTTGAGTGTTATTACTAGCAATATGTTCAGTAGGTTGATTCGCTCTATATCTTCTATTGTAACGTTCACGATGGTAATTTCTGTGATTATGGACGCCGTTAGTAGGAATACTTTGATTTCTTCTACTATTCATTATATCAATTAGTGAACCAGTTATTTCGGTATTTTGATCCATCAAATGATGTATAATTCTTAAATTATCATTGTACATGGTGTTTAAAATATTAATAAATAGTATATCGGAATTACTCATATCACTAAAGAGATTATTACTATTACCAGTATTTATTCCATTACTGCTTGCCATATATTATAATTATAATAATATTTTAAATAAGTTTAAATATATGTTAATATTGTAAAATAATAATAAATATTATGAATAACATCAATGAAAATTATAAAAATAAAGGGTTAAGTGGTCTTGTTAATTTAGGCAACACATGTTTTATTAATTCATGTATTCAAATTATTTCTCATACATATGAATTAAATGAATTATTAAATAATGAAATTATTATAAAGAAAATCAAAAACAAATATGATTCTGCTTTATTATTAGAATGGAATAATTTAAGAAAAATGTTATGGGAAAATAATTGTGTAGTAGCTCCTAATAAATTTATCAAAACTATTCAAAAAATTGCAGAAATAAAAAACCTGGAACTTTTTACCGGTTATTCTCAAAATGATGTTGCCGAGTTTCTTTTATTTTTAATAGACTGTTTTCATAATTCTTTGGCTAGAGAGATAAAGATGAATATTTCAGGTAGTCCAGAAAATGATACGGATCAATTAGCTATCAAATGTTTTAATATGATAAAGAACATGTATACAAAAGAATACTCTGAAATATGGAATATTTTCTATGCTGTACATGTTTCTGAAATAATTTCACTTGAAACTGGAGAAAAAATCAAACAAACTCCCGAACCATATTTCATGATTGATTTACCAATACCACAAAACAATAAAACCCCAACACTAATAGATTGTTTAAATCTATTCATTGAAGGCGAAGAATTGAGTGGTGAAAATGCCTGGTTTAATGACGAAACCAAAGAAAAAATAAATATTAAGAAAAAAATTTTATTCTGGTCCTTTCCAAATATTTTAGTAATTGATTTTAAAAGATTTAATTCAAGAAACCAAAAAAATCAAATTTTCATTGATTTTCCATTAGACAATCTTGATTTATCAAATTTTGTAATTGGATATAAAAAAAATACATACATTTATGAATTATATGGTATATGCAATCATTCTGGTTCAGTATTTGGTGGTCATTATACATCATATATTAAAAATGCAAGTGGTAAATGGTACCATTTTAATGATACTAATGTAATAGAAGTTTCATCCATTGAATCAATGATTTCAGCAAAAGCGTATGTCCTTTTTTATAGAAAAAAACAAATTCAATGATAGATTTTATATATATAATATATGGAAGTAAACACGAAAGTAGCGGATCCTTTAAATATGTATGACTATGTAAATCAATTTGTTTTAAATCCAATTGTTTTCATAATAATTATTTTAATAATCATAGGATATTTAGTTATTTTTTATTCTTTAGGAAACAATAAGGGTAATAATTTTGAAGTTAATGATGCTCCTAACGCTAGTAATAACATATATGGCCAAAGTTTTTTGGGCATTATAGTAGTTATTATTTTAGTTGTTTTGATATTAGTCAATGGACTTCAATATTTTTTAAATATTAATATTTCGGCTTATTTAAAAAACTTATTTACAAATAAACCTGAAATAGACATTGTAGTTAATAATAATCATCAAACCAATGAAAATAAAGATGATTCAAAAAAAGATAACAAGAAATTTTCTATTCCTGGCACAATTGGTAAAAAACAAGTTTTTAATGTACCTGGCAATTTTTATACTTATGATGACGCTAAAGCTATGTGTAACGCTTATGGCGCGGATTTAGCAAACTATCAACAAGTTGAATCAGCTTATAAAAATGGCGCTGAATGGTGTAATTATGGATGGTCTGATGGGCAAATGGCATTGTTTCCAACACAACAAAAAACATTTGATAATTTGCAAAAAATACAAGGTCATGAACATGATTGTGGGCGTCCTGGCATTAACGGTGGATATATGGCAAATCCAAAACTGAAATTCGGTGTAAATTGTTACGGATCTAAGCCAAAAATAACACAAGATGAAGACGAATTAATGAAAATTACATCACCATATCCAAAAACAATTCAAGAAATTGAATTTCAGAAAAAGGTAGATTATTGGAAAAATAAAATAAACCAGATCATGATATCACCTTTTAATTATAATATGTGGGGTGAGGTATAAAATTATAATACTATTTCTAATATTCTTGAAAAAATAAAAATAAAATTATAAACAAAACAAATCAGTAATGAAATTTTAATTAGTAAATATAAATTATTTCGGTTAAAGGTTGTTAAAGTTCTTTCATTTGGATCATTTGGATCATTTGGATCATTTATTTCAACTAATTGTTTTTTATACATACTAGAGAGACAAATAGGACATTTTTTATTTTTTACATACCAAATTTCTAAACAATTTTCGTGAACCGAACCATCACAAGAACAGTATTTAATATAAAGTTTATTTTGTATTTTAATGCAAAATTTATCGGATTTATCATTTATTTCTAAACATATTAAACATTCACTATTTTCAACAATAGTATCGTAATTATGAGAATCATGAGACTCATCAAAATAATGACTTGCAATTGGAAAATACATAAAATTGTGATATTATACAATTTGTATAAATTATATATAAAATCTATACAAATTCAATTAGTTTTATCTAATTTTAGTTGTTTTTTTGTTGTATTTTTTTTATTTTTTCTAACTACATTAAAATTCTTTTTTTTTGTTTTTTTTTTAGTTACACTCTTATTTTTCATTTCTTTTTTTTCTTTTTTTACTAGATTTAATT
>Ga0114971_10000092_pt1 | contig 49205 bp, 45 predicted proteins | sample M_140625_MF_Meta_FD_87320 | JGI IMG/M metagenome (GOLD analysis project Ga0114971, IMG submission 87320) | Freshwater microbial communities from Lake Montjoie, Canada to study carbon cycling - M_140625_MF_MetaG | ecosystem: Environmental > Aquatic > Freshwater > Lake | place: Lake Montjoie... | reverse complement strand
GCTCCAGTTGCTCCAGTTGCTCCAGTTGCTCCAGTTGCTCCAGTTGCTCCAGTTGCTCCAGTTGCTCCAGTTGCTCCAGTTGCTCCAGTTGCTCCAGTTGCTCCAGTTGCTCCTATTGCACCATTTGCTCCAGTTGCTCCAGTTGCTCCAGTTGCTCCTGAACCTTGAGTGTTTAAACAGCAATTACATAAATTATTATTATTTTCTTGATTACAATCATAACAATCATCAGTTATTGGATTTTCTTCTTCACAATAATCACAACCAGTATTATTATTATAATTGCAACATGAATTAAAACAAGAAGCTGGTTGGCCATTAATATTCGTAACAGTTAAATTAGTAACTGTTATATTTTCTGCATTTATACTACTCATAATTATTATAAATATATTTAATTATATATATTTATAAAAATAACTCATAAGTATTATAAATATATTTTGTCTAAATTAAAATAAAAAAATTTACTGTAAATACATAGGTCTTTGAAACTTAGGAATAGCTTGTGGTACAGGCATAATAACAGGTTTACTTTCATAAACATTTGCGGTTTTTAAACATTTTAATTCAGGAGTTAAAGGTGGGGCTGGGTTTACTAAATTAGTAGAATTAATACCAAATAAAAAGGTTTCGATATCAACAGCATTATTAGATAATTGATTCCAAGGAATTTGTGCTGGATTGAGACCATTACCAGGTAAACGTGTATCATAAGCTATACCATTAGCACCATTTTTATAAAGCTGCCAATCTTCAATTCCATAATTCTGTTTTAAAAATAAACAATAATTACCAGGTGTATTTTTATTTCGTGTGGATGCCATTTATATTATACTTTTAAAAAAAAGTATAGTATAATACTTTAAAATATACTTTTAGTAATCTGTTAAAGTTTCAATTGCAAGGTTTTTAAGTTCTATTAACAAAGTATTATCTATTTTTTCAACTAACAATTGCTGACAAATACATTTATGCATAATATAAAATATTTTATCGCTAAATAATGTTAAAAAAATAATATTCTCAATATTTTTAGAATCATTATTATTATTATCATCAATAATATTTGACAAATAATTATGAAATTGAATTATTAATTCATTAATAATAATGCTAAAGTCTGGATTAGCAAGCATTTTTTCTGAAATAGTTTTAATACCATGATCAATTTTATCATCAGCTATATTTTCAGCATAAAAAACAGATGTTAGTTCATCTCTATAAAGCTTACTACATACATCGTAAATATCTGTTTCAGTATAAACTTGAGAATCAGAACAATTTTTAATTTTTGCTAATAATTCTTTACAAATATCGTGATATTTAACTTGAAAATCAGTATTATACATAATATAGATTAAATATGATATATTTAAATAGTTAAACTAAAAAAGTAAATTAGGAATAATATATATTTTAAAACAATTTAAAGACCTTTAAGTATGATTAAAATATATATTTAAGGAGGAGCCTGAGTTGAAGTATGTGTAGTGTAAAAATCACGATCTCTTGTTAGTTCACGAGACGGTAAACCACCCCGAATCCAACCTTCAGATGCCATTCCTTCAATCATTAAACTAGGATTTTGAATATTTTGTTTTACTTCGGGAACCAATGGAGTAGTATGATATTTCATGTAATTTTTTTCCATTAAACGGGTTACACTTCGCTTATTGGTAATGCCTTCACCTTGCTGTATTTGTGATTCTAATATGGGATCTACGTTTCCTCTTCCTAAAAACGGTACTGTAGCAAATGGACGGCCAAATAAATCAATTTTTGATTTAGGGTGGGTTTGAATTCCTCCTATTAATAATTGTGAACTGGTATCAATGTTTATACCACACATATCTGAACCTGAATAATTAATACAAGGTTGAGAAGTTGCTAAAGCTTTGGCATTTTTCATAGAACAATCTTGTGCAAAATAGTTTTGAAGTAAATAACTGCAAGATGCTGAATTTTGAATTGAATTTTGATCAATGCAACATCCATCATTGCCTATTCTTGACATATTATTAAATGTATAATCAGACACATAAGCCATTTTATATATTACTACAATAATATTTTTTTATAAAAAAAATATTTATAAAATTATAAAAAAATCAGAAAATCAGAAAATCAGAAAATAAAAAAATTGAATTAAAATACTATTTAAAAAGTAATAGTATTTTAATATTATTCTTATTCAAAATGTCTTCCAAAAATAGTCAAACAGCAAAATCAGGGTTTAAAGCGGAAGAGATATTTCGCACCAGTGAAATTATTAAACAATCATTGGAAGAGTTTTTCAAAAAACAGATTAATCGGATGGTAAAAATTATTGGAAAAAAATATGACACAATTATTTATTTTGAAGACGGTACATCATGTAATGTACAGAATAAAAAAATTGAACAGATAGGTGGTCGCGGAGATTCATTTGATAGGAGACCATTAGAAACTACATTTATAAATGAAGATTTAAAAACAGGTTTGAAAGAATTATTGATTAGCAGACGTAATTGCTTGACAAAAGAAGAAAAAATATTGTTTCAGGAAATTTGCGAAAACAATAGTGAAGATATTGGGCAGTATTTAAAAAAAACTTTTTGTGGTCCTACAGGAGATCAAAATGATTATTGGGCTATAATGAAAACAAATAGTTCATTTGATAACATTCAGTTGTTTATGGTCTCCACTCAAACAATTTATACCTTTATACAAACTAATATTAGCATTAAAGTCTGTAGAACATGCCTACATTTGTCGCCGCATATATATTTACAGAGAAAAGGTGGAGATAAAACAGACAAATCTCCAAATGATATTCAAGCCAAATTTAAATTAACACAAGAGGTATTAAATTTGTGTGAACAAATATTAGGAAGTAATTAATTATTTATATAATTGTAATATGTAATATGTCTAAATAAAAGCAAATAAGATTATAAGTATTATAATTATTAAATAAGTATATAACGATAATTGTCTTGTACTCTTGCGAATGCTCCATCTGGACCAGAACTCTTACCCGATGGCATATTTCCATATAACCACATACTATATGCTCCTTGATCATTACATACACGTGTATTTGCAGTGCTATAAAATTGCATCATAGAATTATCTAAATCATAATTATCTTTTAGGTCACCATAGATTTGTTTGTTAGTGTTTTTGATTCCTGGAAATAACATTTGTGTCTGTTTTTTTGTCATTTCATTAATATCAAGATATACATCTGGATTAAAACTGGGTGCGGCAGCTAAACGATCAGGATTATCCATAATATCAGTTAATAATACATTACCAAATGGATTTTTCTTAGTAGTAGGATAAAAATTACTTCGTAAAACATTTTCTAATGTTACAGGATTTGAAGTCATGGCTGCTGGTGAAACTTGTGTAGGTTGAGTATTTGGACCTACTGTAAATCCTTCTTTACCCTTAATTAAAGAACTAACAATTTTCTGTTTTCTAAATTTATAAATAGAAAAAATGATAGCTAGTGTAATAATTCCAATAATAATTAGATTAAAATTTCTTGTGATCAGAAATCCTAAAATTGACATAAGTACTACAATTCTACTAATAGCATTTAATTTTTGTTCAAATGTCATATTTTGCACGGGCCATAATTGTAAAATGTATTTTTTATTAAATAGTATTGTTGGATCATTGGACCAAAATGGAGTTGTCATTATATATTATATAGACTTTTAAAAAAATTGATTTGGTTTTATTTTACTTGCTTAAATATATAATATAAGTAAAAAAAAATGTCGGCAATGACAATATATATAGTTATGTATTATTGTGGTGATAAGATGTTTACTATTGTGAAAGCAATGAATAGTTTAGATAAAGCATATTCTTATATTTGTCAACAAGAAAGCAATATGTTTTATCAAGAATGCAAAACTTATAAGTTAATTTATACGGATTCTCAATTAAATATAGATCAATATAGCAACAGTGAAAATACTGAATTAGGGATTTGTTGTATTAATAAAGGATATATGAATTTAAATTTTGATAAAAATAAAATTTCGGAATATATTATAATTCCCAAAATACTAGAATAATTTCAAATTATTCTATTATTAATATTGGTCCCTGGTCCCTTATTAATATTTCTCACTTATTAATTATTAATATTTCTCACTTATTAGTATCATTCTATTATTTTTTACCCTTCTTTTTCTTACTAGGTAGAGGTTTAGCACCTCTAGGTGTTTTTTCTACTTTTTCACCGGTACTGAAAATTTTTAATAATTCTTCTTCAGAAATTGATGGCTGATTTGACTGAGTAGATTGGATTTGAGAAGCTGCTTTTGCTAAAGCATTTGCTGCTGCTTTTGCTCTAATTCTTTCTTTCATTTGTGCAGTTTTCATATTTTTATTTAGCTGAGCTTCCATTGCACCCATATTAATTTTGCCTCCTTTTCCTAAACCAGGGATACCCATTTTTTCAAACATTTTTTGCATATCTCCCATTCCAGGCATATTTTTCATTTTATTTAATAAATCCATACCTTCCTCCATTAATTCAGACTCTTTTAATTCTCCAGATTTAATTTTTTCATCAATTTTAGAACCAATATTTTTAACCATATTCATCATTTTACCTGGATTTTTAAATAAATTTTGGAATACATCTTTAGCATCTCCTGTATTTTCCATATCTAAATTTAAGTCATTAGCTGTTTCTTCTGCTAATTCCATAGCTAATTTACCAAGTTTTCCTCCCATTAAAGAATTAATATGTTCATGAAGTTGATCGGCATTAGGCACATTTTCCATATTAATTCCTGAAAAAGATGGATCTATTCCATCACTATGACCTTGAAATGATGAAAAACTAGCATCAAATAAGTTTTGCATACCTTCTAATGTTTCTTGTAATTTTTTCTTCAATTCTTCCTCGTTAATTGCTTCAAATAATTTGGCTGTATCACCCAATTCGGAGCTATTGTGAACACAACCAATAACAGAAAATAAAATAAGTTGTAGATATTTCCAAATAGTTTCTCTAGTCTTCTCACTAATATCACAATTCCATAATTGATTAAATACAATTCCAGGTAAAAATTCTGATGCTATGGTAACTTCTGATTCATGTGTAAATACATCACCATTTTTGTATAATATATCAAAAAATCTTTCAGGGAAAACTTTTACACAATGTCTAAATACAAATAGAGTTTCTTTTTGTTTATTTTCTTCAAAATTATCAGACGGTCTATTCCACCATTTTGCAATTATGCCTGAATATTCTGGAAAAGTAATTAAAATATCTGAAATAAAATCATTAATAATTTTATAAAATTCATCAGGGGGTTTCAAATCTTCGAATGATTTTGTGGTATTAGCCATTATTATAGTTTTATTAAAAAATAATATTTAAATCAAACTAATTTAAATATTATATTTGGATAAAAAATTATGTTATTTTTTCAATAATTGTTTCCTTAGCTATATTTTTAGCTATTTTTTCATAATTTTTTTCTGATTCTTCTTTTGTTGATCCTGACATTGAATTTAAAACAATTTTCATATATTTATCATTTTGTTTTGAATCTGGATCTAAATATTCAGGATTCATCTTTTGCCAATCACTGATTTTTTTTATATTTTTATTTGCAACTTGCTTAATTGCCTTTGTTAATGTACTTTTTTGTTCATCTTTTTGCCATTTATCTTCATCTTTAATATATATAATATCCCTTTTAGAATCACTACAATGGATAGGACGTTTGGTATAATCTATATTAGTTAAATTTTTAATAAAAACTTTACTAATGCCTTCGGCATATCGTAATTTACCTGTTTCTTCCAAATCACTAATTGTTAGTTTAATTTGGTTTACAAATTCACTTATATTTAAAGCGTCTTTGCATGTTTCATTTAAAAAAAATTGTAAATTAAATGTCTTGTTTTGAGAATTAACAATATTATTATTTCCAATATTATTTTTGGACGCCAAATCAATTAAAGATTTTTGTAATTCATTATTTTGTTTTAAAAGATCATAAAACATTTTGGGTGTAACCTTAAAATCTGTTTCCGAAATTTGTTCTGAATATAAATTAGTATTAGTTAAATCAGTTATATCAGGTATATTATTTATATCATTTATACCTAAATTACAAAATTTTTTATGTTTCCATAATCCACTTCTAGCACGATACTGTTTTCCACATTCACAAAAAAATAGTATATTATCTGCATTTATGCTTTGGTTTCCAATGTTTCCTAATTTGTTTCCTTCGTTGCTTTTGTGTTTTTTGCTCATACAATGTTGAGTAAAATGTTGTTTCAGAAAGCATTTATAGTCACAAATAAAACAAAAAAAATTACTGGTGTTTTTCTCACTATTTTCACTAAAATATGTTTCCATTTTCTATATTTATAGGAAACAAAAAAAAAGTGAGGCAACATTTTTGTAAAAAAGTTGTCATAACAAATATTTTACTTAAAATATAGTTTTGAGAGCATTATGATAACAAGACGTTTTTCAAAACATGTTTTTCAAGACTTTTTTTGACTTTTCCATTTTGGACATTTTTAAAAATGTCCATTTTCCAAAACTGAATCACTTTTATAAAAAATATCGAACAGACTGAGAAAAAACACCAAAATAATAATTACAAAATTGTTACGACTTATCATAACAATACAAAAATACTAATTTACAGCATAAAATACTGAGGTACATATTTGATCAAATAAATACTTTTCAATAATGATTGTATTATTAAATACACCGATATACTAACAAAAAAATAAAACAGATACTGATTAACATATGATTTGTAATAATAAAGAATAATAATAATTGAATTACAAATCCAAAATATTCGTCTACTATATAGTAGACCTAATCCAATTCCACAAATAGCAAAATTTCCACTATTAATACCGAGTTTATATATTGAATTGGGTAAAAATGTGAAATATACCTGTAATAGTTGTCTTTTTTTAGAATATATGTCTTTTATGTCTTGAATTATATTTAATTTCATAATATAAATATTATTAAATTAACTTTAAATTGTTTGAATTATTTTATTAGCATTTATTTAAGGACCAAAAACAATTGTACTCATATCTAAAACTTTTGATTTAGCTTCAGGTCCACATAAATCTAAATGAGATCTACAAACACTACTAGAAGCATATTCCTTTTCACCGGTATCAAAATTATGTTTTATAAATATTTTGCATTTAGATTCAGTAAAATTATATGATTTAGGAGATAAATAGTAAATACAATCATTACATGAAGGATAACCATTATTATTTAAATAATTAATACTATTATTAAATGGAAATGATTTTTTAATATGTAGGTGGCAATTTCGTTTCAAAATAAGTGATATTTTATTCATTTAGATATTATAAAATGTAATATCTAAATGATTTTCCCTAATTTATTGTTATAAATAGATTGTAAAATTTATTGTGGTATCATCAATGCTAATTTAGATAAATTTTGAATATATTTCATTGTTTTAGCTTGATTTTCTGAAGACATTTGTTTTACTGGATTTCGCAATCTATCAATTGATTCCATAATTTTATCCGAATGATCATTTCTAACTAGATCAGAAGCGTAATCCTTATCTATAAAAAAATTAATATCACCAGCACTGATTTTGTCCTGATAAGGAGATACAACATATTTAATCCAAATTCTAACTAATAATTTAGGATTAGCTTTTCTAATTGCTAATAATGCATTCTTGGCTGTTAAAATATCAGTATCTTCTGGAAATACATTTTGAATATCACTAACAAAATCAGAAAAATGATCATTGAATACGGACAATAAATTAGTTGTCATTATTTTTATTAATTGTAAATATATCAATTTCTTTAAATTATATTTTATTAAAAATATTAAAAAGATTCATTAAAATTTAATATAGTTTCAACATATTTAATTGTTTCTGTAAAACCACCAATAAAGTGTCCATTATCAAAAACCATCGGAAAAAACTTATATTCTTTTTTAGTTAAATTTTGTATAAATTGAAAAAACATATCTTTGTCTTCTAAAATAAATTCATCACAATTTACTATTGTAAACATAATTTGTTTTTCTTGTAATAGTTTTTTGACCTTAATACAATTAGGACACCCGCTTTTACTATAAACAGTAAATTGATTATTTTCAGGTTCTAAAATTTCCATATTATATAATGTTTGTATTTTTTAAATTTATTTTATTTATAACTAATTCCCGATAAATCTTGTTCTCTTCTACGTTGCAAAGCTTCAACGCTCATTTCTCCTTCTTTCATTTTGTCAGATTTATAGTCATGGTCATCTGTAGGTAAATTCATGCTTAAGCTATTAGCTTCATTTAATGATACATAATTATGCATTTGTCTCATTCCGCCACTCCCTTTGACACTAAGATCGGTATCAGATTGATCTAAAAAGCTAAAATTATCGGAAACAATACCTCCTCCGAATCCCCCAAAAGAATTAAATCCGTCTTGAAATGTTACAGGCTCCATATTATTTTTAGTAGCTTGTTGAATTTGTTGTTGTTGTTGTGGTCTAAAGTGTTGATATATTTCATCACCATAAATGACCTTATAATTTTGATTTAGTAGAAGTAAAGCTGGAACTCTGGTAACATTTTCAGGCATAATAATTTTCTGATCATTTTGAAGAATAATATAAATTTTACCATTACTATCCTTTACTCTTTTGTCAATACATATAAAATGAATATCTTTGGCATTTTGAGTTTTAGTGACAGTTTGTAATAGTTTTTTGGACGGTTCGCAAAAATTGCTATAATATAAGATACTACTCATTTAAAATAACTCAAGGTTTTTACTATAAAATTTTAACTTATTTAGAGTCTAAATAGGTATTTTTGTTTCCTAAAGGGTAAAAATAAAAAACAAAAAGGAAAAAAAGAAAAAAGAAAAAATTGATTTAATAAATATAATATTAAATATATCATAATATATAGAGTATCATGGCGTCTAAAATTGCTAACTTAAAAGAAGAAGATGGTGTATTGACTTTTACGATTAATAATACGGATGTTAGTTATGCAAATGCAGTAAGAAGAACAATATTGTCGGATATTCCGATTATTGTATTTAAAACAATGCCATATGAAGAAAATACTTGTAATATAATGTTAAATACAAGTAGGTTAAATAATGAAATTATAAAACAACGTTTGGGATGTATTCCAATCTGTATATCGGATATAGAATTTCCAGTAAAGAATTATTTACTAGAATTGGATATAGAAAATAAAACAGATACAGTTATGATTGTAACTACAAAGGATTTTAAGATTCGTGATCTAATTACAGATAAGTTTCTTGATGAAGGTGGTGTAAAAAAGATATTTCCCCCATTTATTCCTCCAAGTGGAAGTGGAGAATATTATATAGACTTTTTAAGATTGAGGCCAAAAATTTCAGAAGAAATTCCAGGTGAAAGAATAAAGTTAACTTGTGAATTATCAATTAGTACAGCAAGAGAAGATAGTATGTACAATGTTACAGCAACATGTTCATATGGTTGCACACCAGATGATGTAAAAATGGAAGAGCAATTAGAAATTCGTAAGCAAAAGTGGAAGGATGAAGGGAAGAAAGATTCAGAAATAGATTTTGAAGCTGCAAATTGGAAATTACTAGAGGGTTTAAGATATGTAAAAGCAAAAAGTTTTGATTTTATTATACAATCGGTAGGTATTTATGAAAATACGGATATAATAATAAAGGCAGGGGATATATTAATAAAAAAGTTCATGAATATGAAACAGAATTTGACACAAGATCAAGTGCCTATAAATGCATCAGATAATACATTAGAAAATTGTTATGATGTGACGTTAGAAAATGAGGATTATACTATAGGAAATATCTTGAATTATGAATTATATACAATATTTTATGTGGATTTAAAAATCCTAGACTACATAGGATTTAAAAAAATGCATCCTCACGATAGTGATAGTATTTTAAGAGTTTCTTTGATTGATAAAACAAAAGGAATTGCAAGTATAAAGACGATGTTAATTTCAGTAATAGATGGTGCAATAAAGAAACTTGAGAGCATAAATGGTTGTTTTAATGGAAAACGCTAAAAGTATTTAAAATTGTATTCTTTAAATTAAAATTTTATATATTATATTTTTTAATTTAAAGACGGAATTTTATATATTATATTTTTTAATTTAAAGACGGAATTTTATATATTATATTTTTTAATTTAAAGACGGAATTTTATATATTATATTTTTTAGACGGAAAACAATTTATAGTCCGTCATCATCTATTTTGGTAAACGTTTTAATTTTATCTACCATTCTTTTTCTCATATGGAAATTTAAACAATACATTAATAATGAAGGCTGTAATTCATTTATATATTTCATTACTATTCTATCTGTTACAAATAATTTTTGTTCCCTTAATTCATTCAAAAATATTTCATGAATTTTAAACATATGTGTTCTATATTGATCGGGAAATTGTATTAATGGCTTTTCTTTTTTTATATAACATGAAATATAATTTTTATGCAAAGTTTTTGTAAACATATGTACTTGATCTCTATATTTTGACATATCAGGTTTTGTTTCAGGATAATATTTTAAAAATTCAGGTAATTGACCGGAATGTCTTAAACATAAATATTGATATTGCAATTTTGGTTGGTTTCCTCTTAATTGTCGTACTTGTTCATAAATAGGATTTCTAATTTTAAATCGTTCACCAGTTTCCTTATTTTTTATATTTACACCTACAACATCATATGGTGTATTAGTAGACGCAAATTTTTCAATTAAATCAGTATAATTTGTAAAATCATATGTTTCTGCAAATTTTATTTTTGTTAACGACCATAACCCATTTGATTTTACATCTTCAATATCCTGTTCTTTAACTATAATATTATCATCTTGTTGAATAATTTGATAAACACTAACTAAATATAACTGTGGATGTTTAAAGGGAATAACAATACGATTATCTGGATGTTGTAAAACAAAACTATAGCTAAATAGGGGATTTAATGTATTAAAATTAAAATTATTTGAATCACATGCATCTATAAACATATCATTAAATGTTTTTGTTGTCCATTTATAAAATGATACATTTGCACCTACTGTATTTCGTGTAGCTATTTGCCAACAGCCATTAACACCATAATTTCTATCATAAAAAACATTTATCATTGTACCTTCAATAAATTGTTCCGCAATGATAGCATCAGTCTTTACAGGATATTTTTTAATGAAACAGTCAGCTGACATTGATTTAGGTGGTGAAAAAGAGACAATCTGATTATTAGATAGAATTAGTGAACGTAAAAGACCATAAGTTGAAATTAGATCAGTTACAAGAAAATCTTTATTGTACCTAATAATACTATATTTTTCATTTGATTTAGTAGAATATGGATGAATAGAAAAATATTTGTCATATTTTGAATCAATATTTAAAGAACTTATACTTTCATTAAAACCAGGAATAGTAGATAAATTATATGTAACTAATGTTGACATTGGTATATTTATTATAATTGTATTAATTGTCTTTAAACTAATTTACTATAATTACAATGATAATAAATATATTATTTTGAGAATTAATGATTTATAAAAATTTCTACATTAAATATAAGATGTCACAAGAAATTAATTCAAAAGAAGCTGAAAAAGAAGTAAATAATATTAGATTAAACATATCAGAAGATGATGAACCTAATGAAGTTTTGGAAAAAGAATCGGAGAATCTGGAAAATCTAGAAAGTGGTGAAGTTGTAGAAGAAGTAATTAAAGAAAAAATTCCTAAGTCAAAAGAAGTAATATTAAAATTAGGTGATATAATTTTAATTTCGGATCCTACAAATGAAATACTAAATGATAACGTTTTTTTAATTGAATATATAGATTCATCAAAAATAAAATTAATTAATAGTGAGTCATTTGAAAAAACAATTTTAAATATAGATCCTAATGGTTTAATTGGTGATGGGTCAATAAAATCAATTAAAATTTTAAGTAGTAATCCAGAAGAGGGATATGCAAAACAAAATGATCTATTACCAGGAACATGGGTAAATATTTATTTTGGTGGAGATATTCCCACAGTTATAACTGGAGAAATAATTAATTTAGAAGAGGATATGATTGAACTAAAAACAACTGATGGTGATAATTTATTTATAAATTTTAGTTATCAGGGAATTCCGGAAGATTTGCCTATTGAAACATTTGAAATACGACCTGCTATTAAAAAATTAAATAAAGAATTAGAAGGAGATGCAGAATTAGAAGGAGATGCAGAATTAGAAGGAGATGAAGAAGACAGAAAAAGACAAATGTTAAGAGCTAATTTGGAAGAAGGAGAAGTAACACCTGATGAATTAGTGGAATTAGGAGAGTCAGAATCAATAGAAGAAGCGGTAAGAGAAATACCAAGAAAAGTGGTAAGAGAAAAAATAGATAGAATGTTTTTTGATTTAAATGATTTACAACTGGGAGATATTGTTAGAGTGGAAGAATATATAAATATTGATAGAGACAAATACAGATTTAATATTGAATCACAGACAAATGATTTATTAGAAGAGTTAATTTCAAATATTCCAAATTCAAAAAGAACAAATAACGTATTAAATAGCATTCATATAATGATCACACGTTTCATTCAATTACGTCAAATATCATCAACATTCGATATAAATAAAAATATAAATGGTATTATTAAAAGAACAGCAGATGATAGACCACTCGCAGAATTTTTATCAGAATTTAAAAATAATTTATTTTGGGTAATGTTTGTAGCTAAAAATGTAAAGAAAATTTATCCTGATAATTCAAATGCAGAGAATAAAAGATATGATGATTTTGAAACAATAAATGAAAATGAAAATTTATTAGAAATGGAAACTCTTTTTAATAATTATCATTCAAATCAAAGTATTGAAGGTCAAAACAAGTATGCAAATTTATATCATTCATTAGATAAATATCTAACACCTTATTATTCGGTAAATCCAGATGCAACAGATGATGTATTTTCTTCTACAAATGGAATAATTATAGAAGGTGATGTAGCTACAAATACACATGCAATTATAGATAATTTAGGGAAATTATATTCAACAGTAGTATCAAAATCCGAATTAACAAATAGAAAATTTATAATTCAAAAATATAAACTAGGAGAAGAAAGATTACAATCAAGTAATTTAAAGGGGCCAAATATGATATCACATCGTGTTAAACTAACAAACAATGATTCTATTTCAATTAGTTCTATAGTAACTCTTCCAGAACCAACCGTAAGATTTTCTCAAATAAATTTACCGGGAACAAATTTGTTAGTAAAAGCTAATTTAAATTTACATTTTTTGGGTTATTGGCAATTATTAAAACAAAAAACCGAAATTACTCCAGTAGTAATAGATGGATTAGATAATGAAATAGAATATGATGATACAAATTTTGTTGATAATATAAAGCAATATATATTAGATTTATCTGAATATGAGAGACCAGATGATTTATCAAATTTAGATATTTATAAGATCTTTTTACGTACAATAATCCCAAAAATCAGAATATTATTTATGCTTGTTAAAAAATATATTAAAGGTCGTTTATCATTGGTAGATGTAGTAAATTACTTAGAACCATTTATGATTTATCCAATTGATTTAACTTACATGCAATATAGAGAAATTAATTCATTTATTATTGATAAAATCAGAGATTATAATAGAATTTATAGAGAATACAGTATGGCATTTTCATCTCTAAAATATGTTAAATCAGCAGGAAATCGTGGTCAAATCCAAGAATTAGGAAAAACATATATATATAAAAATGAATTATTTGATTTATTAAATAATAATGAATTAGTTGATCATGTACTAAAAACAGAAATATTTCAGGATTATGGATTTGAAAATCCAAATGGGATGACATGTTCTGGATCAGAGTTTTTGAAAAAGATTACAGTTGCTGATTATGGAAATCTATATAATACGGCAGTTGCACTAACAAATATTCAATTGATGTATCCAAATGAACTAAGTAGTATTTTTGAAAAAGATAAAAATAAATTAAAAGAAATAATAGAGAAAGATTCTAGTGCTGATAAATGTGCATCGTATATTATTGCCAAAAAGTATTATTCTTTGGAAAAAATGATGGAAGACAGTGAGAAGCCTATATTTTTTGATAGAGAATTTGATACAACCAATTATGATATTATTGAAGAAAAATATAAACGACAAAGAGATCAATTATCAGGAGAAGATTTTGTAGTTTTTCTAACAAATGAATTTGTAAGTAAAGGAAATATGGATGAACAGTCCGCTGAATATATGGCAACAACTTTAATTAATCAAGCAAAAAAAGTAAGGGAAGGTGATTATGCTTTGTTAGTAAACGTTATTAATGATGACATGCCAGAATCCCTAGAATATTATGTAAGAAATAATGATACTTGGGTATTAGATAAAGATATTGATTCAAAGGCATTTATAAAAGATGATGATATATTGTGTAATATGCAGTTATCTTGTTTATATAATACTGCAGAAAAAGGTGAAGATAAATGTGAATCAACTATGGTAGCAAAAGATAATATAGTAAATAATGCTTTGAAGCAAATATTAGATCAATTTGATAAAAATTATAATATTTCAAAAGATGAATTAAATACAAAAATAAGAATTCATTTGAATTATTTTAAAAAGATATTTGATAAATTACAACAAATAAGACGAACCCAATTTTATAAATATAATGATCAACAACGAGAATTGGGATTAAAAGTATCAGAAGAATTAAAATCACAAGTAATTTCACCTTATATAAAGCTTAGAGATTTGATAATTGGTCAAAATGATTTTGTTAAAAAACAAACAGATATAATAATATTTGTAGAAAAATACTGTCGTGATGCACAGCCTGATATGCCAAATATACATGATGGTGAAATGGAAAATGTATGGTGGTTATATTGTAAAGAAACAGATACAAAATTATTACCATCATTTGTGTCAACATTAGCAAATACTTTTGTAAAGAATAATGAAAAATACGTGGAAACGTTAGATGAATTAAAACAATATATAGGAAAGTTATCAGATGATGGAGATATGTGGGTTGATGAACATAGTGGGTGGCCTATTTGTTATATAGATTATGATGTTACAGAAAGTTATAAAGATGGTTTTGTGGATAGAAGCAGATCCATTATAGAAGAAGATGTTGGAGAAATATTAATAGAAAAACAAAGAGAGAAAAAGGAAAAACAAGGAAAACAATTGTCAACTGAAGCAACACTAGTATCTAATATAATATCAGTATTATCAAGTCATATGGGAATAAATTTAACAGAATCTAGAATGTTTATAATAAAAGTAGTTACAGAATTAATGGATGACGTAAAAGTAATTGAAAAGGAAGCAGCTTATAAAAAGAGAATAGAGGAAGCTTTTAAAAAGGGAAAGAAGTTACCTTCTTATGTAACAGTTTATAGTTCAACATTATTATATTTAACGCTAGGAATGATTTTAATAGGAATTCAAACAAGTATTCCATCAATAAAAACGAGAAAAACAGCACCAGGATGTGTTCGTTCATTTTCAGGGTTTCCATTAGAAGGAGAAGGAGATGATAGTGGGTTAAATTATTTAGCATGTGTTGCTTTAAAAAGTAGAGATCCTTCAACTGTACCTTGGAATGTGCTGCCAAAAAATGAAGAAAAAATAGCAACAACAATAAAATCATTTATAATAAGAAATTTGATGACATATCCGGAGGTAGATCAGAAAATAAAAGAAAAGGTAGAATATTTATTATATGATAAAGACAATGATGATATACCAGAGGAATATGATTTAGGTAAATGGACAAATTTTTTGCCTCCATTAAGAAGGTTTCATTTACATCATTTAGAAAATGTAACTGACGGATTTACAGAAGAATTGCAAAATGAATTTTATACAGGGAACGGAAGGCAATTAGAAAAGTTGTTAGTATTAGATTCTAAAATAATAGGATTTTCTTTGGCAATTCAAGAGGCAATTCAAATATTAGTAGAGAAAAAGGATTTATTATTAAAGTCGTCTGGTTTAACTTTTATGGATAATGCATGTTGTAATGAAAATGGGAATAACATGATGACTACATTGCAATATTTTATAAATGAAGATAGAAATATAGAAACGTACAATAATATTGTAAGAAGTCTATCGTCGTTAACAAGAGATATAAAAATACTAACAGAAGCTGCGATAATGTTATCACAAGTTAATACAAAAAGATCATTTCCTGAAATATCAAATGAAATAAGTGAGGAGACAATATATCATGCATTTATAAGTTTATGTAATTTTCAATCATCGGTTCCTTTAACAGAAGATTTGGCAGCTGTATGTGTTGATAAACCTGATTATTTAAAAAAAATGGATACAATTCAAGAAAAAATAGCAAAATTAAAAAGAGATGGTAGAAATTATACAAAGGTGCAATTTGTAAAATTATTTCAAATAGTGAGTAGAAACAATATAATAAAAATGTCATTATTTACTGAGAATAAATCTTGTATTGATGGGTTAAGAAAGTTACTGGTATTAATGGATGAAATAAATGATGATACAGTGCCTAAAGCTTTAACTCAAAAATTGGAAAATTTAAGTGAAAATTATGATGTTCCGCTAGAAGTAGATACAAAAGAAATGAGATCATTAAAGGATTATTTGGGAATAACAAATGATTTAATGAGAAAAGAAATATTAGAATTCATAAGAATAAAGGGAAAGGTTAGTGGATTGGATTTGAGAAACATAACCAAATTTATGAATGAACTAACAATATGGAAATATGATGAAAACCAAAGAAATATAAATATAAAAATATCGGATGATGCAATGTATAATTATGTAAATTTCTTTAAAAATTTTATAGATCTATTTGCAGTAGTATTTCCAACGATGATTTCAAATCAAAAAATGCAATCAATAGAACCACCAAAATATTGGGGATTATCAAGAGATCATGCAAATGATATAAAAGATATGGTTTCAACATTTTACAAGCCATTGGAAAAGTTTTATGGTAATATATCAGTAATAAATGTGTTAAATGAAATAAAGAACAGAACAAGAGGAATCTATTTATTATCTAAAGTAACGCCTATACTAACAAATATAAAAATAGGCGAAAAGGAAATATATTCGGTATTTGAAAAGAGAACAATAACGTTATTGTATGAATATTATATTTTGAGTGTATTAAATGATTATATAAATTTAACTACCGATCCAACGATGGTAACGAGAATGTTGGTAATTCCAGAAAGGGATGACGAAGAATCATTTAGTGCAGATTTTTTAACGGAACAGCAATTAAGATTTTCAGAGGATGAACAAGAATTTATAGAAGGAGATGTTAGTAAATTAAAACAAGAAGTAGCAAAATTGTTAGTAAGTTATATAAATATAATGATGCGAACAAAGAAAACGCTAAATATGTCATATGACGATGTAGAAGACAGAGTATTTAAATTAAAAGAAGCGGAAAAATATTCATTTACAGATAGATTAAGAGATATGTCTGAAGAGGAGAGAAACGTGGATACAATATTAAAACATCATAAGTTAGGTGCATTATATAGTATAGGTTTATCAAAAGGTATAAAGGAATATGATCCAGATAATTTTGATCATGATAAAAAAGTGGCAGAAAAGGTTGCAGAAATTCAAAATAAGTTAAAAAGAAACAGGGTGACAGATCGTGATATAGATTTAGAAACAGATGAGGTATTAGCCGACATAGATGATCAAAGAGAGATAGATTTAGATGTTGCCTTAGATATGAATATGACAGATGATTATAATGATGGAGATCCCTGGGGGGAAGAAGAAGAAAACAATGATGATTATGATTAAAAGGTATAAAGTTGTAAAAGTGTAATAAAAAAAAGTAATAATAATATATATGTTAAGATCATTTATAAGAAATAATATAACTTTAGTATCAATAATAATTTTTGTAATAATATTTACAATAGTGCAAATGTTAAAGCCGCCATTTTTATATAATAAAGATGGTTCTTTAAGGGAGTTTGGAGTAGGTTATAAAAACAAGACAATTTTGCCGGTATGGTTATTTTCAATAATTTTAGGTATATTATGTTATGTGATAGTTTTATATTATTTGACATATCCGCGATATTATTGAGGGATAAAATGTTTAAGTTAAAAATTAAATACTATATTTTTTAACTTAAAGAAAATGGAAAATGGAACAAATTAAATACTATATTTTTTAACTTAAAGAAAATGGAATACGGAATAAATTAAATACTATATTTTTTAACTTAAAGAACTTTATGAAATCGTATATGTAGTTGAATTATTTATTGCCTCTTGTTCAGCTGCAGCTTCTTGTTGTTGAATATACTCATCATGATCTGCTTTTATTTGATTTACATCTTTAACACATCCTCTTGTAGCTAAATTATAATATACAATTGATGAAATTAATATTGCTGTATAAATATACCATAAACCTTCACCTATATTATCCTTTAAAACTACCATATTTAATAAATCTTGTTTGAATTTAGTCTTATCATCTGCTGGTAATTCAGCATCTGGCTTCATTAAAGGAATTAACATATTCCAAATATCTAAGAAATTTTCTGGATTCATTTGATTTATCAATATACCTTTATTTCCCAATATTTTTGTTAGTGCGTCTGCTGTTTTGCTTAACTTTTCTTTTTCTTCTGGATTATTTGTATGCTTTATTACTTCATCAAAATCAGTTGTTTTTAATAATGATGATAAAATATTATTTGCTTTTCCTGCAACAATATAATATCCAATTACATCTGAAAATGCTCCCTTAAAACCCGGAAAAATTAATAAAACAGCCAACATTACTCCAAAAATTAATATCCATGGTATAAAAGTAAAAATTGCTGCTGATCCTATATTATTATTAATTGAACCACCGCATTTAGCAATTAAATATCCTATATTTAAAAAAAATTGACTAGCTACTACCATTCCTAGATAAAATACAAGACTTTTAATTGTCTTACTATGATAATCCGCTTGTAATTCAGCTGTCTCTAAATCTGCGACTGTTAGGGAAGGCTTACCTATTCCTGGAAAAGCAAAATATATTATAGTTATAATTATAAAAAATAACAAAGATTGTAAAGAGATATCCATATAGATAATTGGTATAATTTTTTTTTGTTTTTTAAAGGTAATTAATAATGAATAACTTTACAACTGAATATTCTAAACCTATGCTAACTGAACCAGGAGTAAAGTATTTTTTGAATGCAACTTTAAAACAATGTCATCAATTTAAGGAGAAACATAACAATATGTTATTTAATATTGGTTTATTATTAGGATTTTTTATAATTTTAGGAATATTATTACTTTATAAATATAAAGGTAAATTATCACCTGAAGAAGTAGAACAAAAGGAATTAGAAAAAAAACAATATATTTTATCTAAAATACGAAATTTCCAGGATGCAAAAGTTAGAGCTCAACAAGAGTTAATTACTGGATTACCTCATTGGGAGAGCGAATTTGATATTATTAATGATAATCCAATTAGAAAATTGAAAAAGAGTTAGGCAAATAGAGTTAAGCAAATAGAATAAATATATAAGTATAATTTATAATAATGGAAGAAAGTCAGGAACTTACACCAATTGAAGCTATAAATGAATATTATAGATTAAAAGATAAATACGAAAGTATTTATTATGATAAATATGTTAAACCTATTGTTAAAAGTGATAAATCTAATAGAGAAAAACGCGTTGATTTTTCTAAATTACCAAAACACGAATGTATAAATTGTAAAAGAAATGTTGGAACTATATTTTCTATTGTTCAAGTTAGTGATGAACTACTGAGAAAATTTATTGTAAAATGTGGCGATATTTCCGATCCATGTCCTCTAGATATACAAATTAATTATTCATCCCGTGAAACTTTTGATACTCTTATTTTCAACGGTTTAGAAGATATTGAAAAAATAAAATTAAAAATAATTAAAGAAAAAAATAATGCTTTATTTTTTAATAATAATTCTGATATTATTTCATCATTTGAACGGTTAACGAATAATTTAAAATTTGAAACTGAACATACTGGTGCAAATATTGAAACCAATATATTAAAAAATCATAATCCTGTAAAAATAAATTTATTAAATAAAACTATTGATGAATTTGGTAAAGCATTTGTTATTCCTTTTAAACAAATGATACAAAATTATATGGAAAAAAATGATGAATTAATTTTAAATCAAGCACTAAGATTTTATGTCGACGAAATGCTTCCTAAATTAAATGAAATACAAACTCTTAAATACCAAGTTAATTTTGTGGAATATAACGAAACTTCTGGTGAATATATATTAATACAACGACAGAATTCATTACAAGATAAAGAGTTTTCTTTTGATTCTGATGATAAAGTAATTAAATTTATTAGGGGAGTTAAAAAAGGCCAATTTGATAAATCACCAGAATCTGGATTAAATGTTACCTCTAAACCTAAATCTAAAAAATTAATTGATAAATTAGAGTTAGTTGAGGCGACTGAGGCATTAGAGGAATCGGAACCACTAAATATACCACTAAATATACCAATTAAATTTCAGGTAAATGAATTAAAAGAAACCCCTATAATTGAGGGAGATACTGTTAGTTGGGAGAATCCAAAATATAATCAAGCATGGAGTAGATTTCCAATAAAATTAAAAAATTTATTGTTAAGTGATCACGAATGGCTAGAAGAATTTATGAATAAATGTATGAATAACAAAAATAACGGAAAACCATGTAAATTATTTTTACCAAAACAAACAACATTACCTCCTCAATTATTAGAAGATGGTCAATATGAATTTAATTCAGAAATAATTAATAGAATATTTAATAAACAAAATGAAAATCTAAAAAAAATTCAATTAACATTTTATAGTCAGGAAGATGATTTAGATAAGCCATTAGTGAATGGTATAAGACCGAAGAAAATAAATGGACCTAAAAATTATAATATGCTTAGAAATGCATTAGAAGATCTTTTAGAAAAAGAAATTGGATCATCATTCCAAAGAGGTTATATTTAAATAATAAATAAAGTATATATAATATATATTATATGATCAGTAAATATATATCCTTACCTGTTTTTTTAATTAGTTTTGCAATTGGACTATTTTTTATTTATATATTAGGTCCAGAGGTAAACACTGTTTATATATATCCTAGTCCTAAAAATTATTCTTATACTCAATATAAAGATAAATCAAACCAATGCTTTGAATTTGATCCAGTGGAAACTACCTGTCCTATAAATCCATTATCAATAAAAACTGTACCAATCCAACAATAAACTAATAAACTTATATGATTAATTATATTATAATATATTTTTTAATAGTATAATATAAATGTATTTGGATAAATTTGTTCATAGCACTACTGGCAGAATAGTGATGTCAATAATATTAGGATTAGGATTAGCAACTTTGTTTAGATCAGTGTGTATAGGAAAACGATGTAAAATAATTGCATCTCCACCAATGACAGAAATAGTCAATCAAACATATCGTTTTGATGAAAAATGTTATAAAATGGAAAAACATGCCGTTAAATGTGATAAGACAAAAACTATAGTTAAAATTTAATTTATAATTCTACTTTTGCGTAAATTTAAAAATAGATGAATCTTTAGTTAATATATGGCCGAAATAAATACTACAAATATAAATGATTTGCCGACAGATCCTGCAAATGGGGGATCTATAAATGGAAATATTAATATTATTACAAATGAAACAATGGGTTTAAATAATTCTCAAATTCAACAACCCGTTATATCAAGTTCTGTTTCATTGGATCAATCTACTATTAGTCAAATAGTAAATGGGTTACAACAAGCTAGTTTAGCAGGAGCTACATCATTACCAAGTCGTGACATTCCTTTATCTACTACACAACTAACAAAAGATCCATATGTACAAGTAAATTATGTTCCTCCTCCTACAAACCGAGATTATATAGTAGAAAATGATGAAGATATTGATAATTATTATAAACAAGAAAAAATAAATAATTCAATTGATTCAATTTATGATGAATTACAAGCTCCTCTATTATTAGCAATTTTGTATTTTTTGTTTCAATTACCAATTTTTAAAAAAAATGTGTATAAATATTTACCAATCTTATGTCATTCGGATGGAAATTATAATATAAATGGATTATTATTCACATGTGCATTATTTGGTTTTATATATTATTCTTTATCAAAAACTGTAAAAAATTTTAGTAAATTTTAATAACACCTTATAATATATTTAATGATTGAATTTATAAATGAAGTATCCGAAAATCAGGCTGATCTAATAAAATCATTTGCTATCTTTTATTTATTATTAGTAGGTAACTATATAAGTCATAGTATATTTACATGTTATCAAATTAGATTTATAAATATTCATAAATCATTACAATTATTTATATCATTTTTATTATTTTATTTTTTAGTTACATTAGTTTCAAATACTGGTAAAAAAGAATTTACTCCTCCAATTGAAAAAATGTTATATTCAATAATATATTTTGTAGGATTTTTATTTTTAATGCGTTTAGATATGACTATTTCAACCATTGTTTTAATTTTAATTTTTATAATGTATTTTATTGAATTAAATAAAGATTTTTATTTAGAAGGAGGTAGCAGTATAAATAACGAAAAAGATAAACAATTATATAGTGAAAATCAATATTGGATAACTATAAATTGGCCATTTAAATTAAAATTGTTCCCTGTTAATAAAAGTGATTTTAAATTAGTTAATAAAATAGAATATATATTTTTTTATATAATTATGGGTTTATTGATCATAGGTTTTATTGCTTACAGTGGTGAATTAAAAGATAGTTTAAAAATAAATAAATCAAAAAATTTAACAATATTTGATGTATTAACAGATGTTAGTATTTGTAATATTAAAAATAAAAAACCATTTTGGGATTATTTTAAAATAGGATTAGGTTTGAATTTATAATACAATTTTTTAAAGATATAAAATTTTTAAAGATATATAATAATTATTTAAATATAATTTATTGATTAAATTAAATTATGTTTGGCATTTATGATATGAATTCACAAATAAAAATGTTATCAGGAAATATTTTTAATATGGTTATTTTTGATAAATTTAAAACTGGTAATACTATTATTGACACAATGATAACTACATTTGTTTTAATGTTTATAACATATGGATTTCAATTTATGAATGATAATATAATTCAACATATTAGTATTAAAAATATGATGTTTTATAATATCTTTAATTTATTTAATACAAAAAATACTATTGAATATGAAGGTAAAATTTCTTCATGTACCAATTTTTATGACAGTAAAATAAATAATACAAGTGCATTTAGTGATAGATTCAAAGCATTATGGACTCATATAATTGATAATATAGAAGAAAATACAACAATAAAATATATTAAAGAATATAGTTTTACAAATCCATCCAGAATTTTTTCTGGTAAAGAAAAACGAGATTTGGGAATTTATATGGTTATTCAGAATGAAAAGTTTTTAATTTCAAAAGAATTAGAAATTTATGCATATACAACTATTAATTCAGAATCTCAAGAAATTGATGATAAAGATCAAAATAAAAAAACTAAAACATCCAGTAAAATTGAAAAAATACGAATTGAATTGTTTTCTTATAAAAGTAGTGTAAAACAAATAAAAGATTATGTAGAAATGTTAACTATTAATTATTTATCTTCTATTGAGGATCTAAGAGAAAATAAAAAATTTATTTATACCTTGATAAAAACAAAATATGAAGATAATATTTCAGAAATGTGGGATGAAACCATATTTTCAAGTACAAGAACATTTCGTAATTTATTTTTTTCTGGAAAAAATAATGTAATTAGTAAGATAGACTTTTTTTTAAAAAATAAAGAATGGTATTATGAAAAGGGAATACCCTATTCTTTAGGTATTGGAATGAGTGGGCCACCAGGAACAGGTAAAACATCATTAATAAAAGCTATAGCAAATTATACTGGACGTCATGTTATAACAATATCATTAAAATTAATAAAAACAAAAAGACAGCTAGATAGTATATTTTTTGAAGAAAGATATAATACTGATAATAAAAAAGGAAGTATTTCTTTTGATAAAAAAATTATTGTTTTTGAAGATATTGACTGTATTGGAGATATTGTTTTAGATAGAGAAAAGAAGAAAAATAATTCTACAACTGGTCTAGGAAAGAAGTTAAATTTTCAAGAATTAACAACCAATTCTAAAATTAATATGGGTGATTTATTAGAAACTATAGCATCTACAGAAAAAACGGAAAAATATTGTCAATTGCCTAAATTACCTGATGATGATCCAATTACTCTAGATGATATTTTAAATTTATGGGATGGTATTCGTGAAACACCAGGAAGAATAATGATTATTTCCTCAAATCATTACTGTGATTTAGATCCTGCATTAATTAGACCTGGAAGAATTGATTTAACACTAGAATTATCATATGCATCAAATGAAATAATAAAAGAAATGTATATACATTTATTTAAAGAAGAAATAGATTTAGATAATGAAAAGTTATTAAAAATTAATAATAATTTTTATTCGCCAGCTGAAATAATAAATATTTATATGAATGAAGAGGGAGATAAGGAAAAATTCCTTGAACGACTAGGACAAAATCAGCATATTTAAAAAAATAATCCCTTCCTTTTTTTAGTTTTAGACTTACGTTTTTTAGCCCTTTTAGTTTTGTTAGTAGATTCTTTTTCTTTTATCTTTTCATCCTTTTTATCAACTGGACGATATCGTAAAAACCATTCATCATATTCAGGTTTTCCCCTTAATCCTTTTAATTCAGTATATTTCTCGGCCTTTTCTGCACGCATTTCTTCCACTGTTTCTTGATGTCCAATACAATTAATACTAAAACGTCTTAAGAGTCCTTTTTGTGCTAATCTATTTTTTTCTTGTGCTTGAAATAGATAAGTTGCCATACATAAAATACGATCTTTATCATAATAAGGACGATTTGCATATAAAAAAGCTAAATAAAAACTTAGCATCGTATCTATAGTAGCAATCTTGGTATCATAACCATCATGTTTAACAATATTATAGCTGTGACATGCAAGTGGTTGATAAATAAATGCCACAGTATCATTCCCAACTTTAATTTCATAATGAGGAGCAATAATTTCTCCAATACCAGGACGTTCAATAATTTTAACATTTTTTACATTAATATCAGCAAGTCGTTCTTTAACTATTTGAGCTGTAAGTATAGCGTCTTCTGATAAAACATCAAAATCAGGTATTTTTAGTAATTTATGTCTCAAATTTATAGGCATGTATTGAGAATACATAGATAAAGCATAACCACCAAAAAAAACGACACCTTGATCCATGAAAGTACGTTGTACGTTTTCATATATTTGTTCGGCACCTTTTGTATCAGCCATTGATCTTTGAAACTCAATTTGAGCACATTGTTTACCTAAAAGAGGATAATGTTTATTTAAAAGTGTTAATCGTTTTAAAACTTTTTCCCATCGACTTACATCTCCAGCAGGTCGTGATAATTCTAAATACATTCCCATACGAAGAAGATTAGCAGGTGCATATAAAATACCGGCAACTCTTATTGATTCTTTTTTAATAGAATTATATAAATCTTTAGGCAAGGATGTAATATCGGCTACAGGAATAAAATTAACAAATACTTTAAATGTTCCATGATGTTGACCGGCTTTTGCTTCTACTTCTACAAATCCATTTGAAACATAAATATCTGTTAGTTCTTTTGCATCATTAAGAGCATTTGCACTATAAAAATCATAATCAGGAATTTCTACATCTTTATTATAAAATTGATCTTGTTTAGGTAAAATATTATTAATGGCTGTTCCGCCATAACATATAAGCTGTTTTTTCCTAATAAAATTTTCTACAATACCAATAATGCGTTTAATTTCTGGAGATGTAGCAGTTTTTCTTCCCTGACGTTCTTCAGCTTTATCAACTGCGGATCTTAATATTGCTAATTCGCAATCACTAAATGTTAATCCGTTACATATATTTTCTTTTTTCATTTATATATTACTAATATAATTTTCTAATATGGCTTAAATTAATGAATCAAAGAATCAATTTATTAAATTACTTAAAGACAATTTAATAAATTAATATATTTGGCACTACCTTTAAAAAAGGGTAGTTTAGATAGTAAATTTGTAAAAGTCAGATTGAACTGATCTTGGGGCATAAGATAACGCAGGATTTTGTTGGGGTGGCAAAGGAATAGTAACTGGTATATAACGCAAATTCTCGGGTTTTAAAACAAATGCATAACCACTATCATCAAAGAATATATCATTTTCTTCTACATTTACGTCTATTTGTTGATATCTCATAGCGAGTAGCTGACAACCTGTTTCTCTCATTACTACAGCACTTGGATTAGGTGGATTTTCTCCTTTATCAGGCATTCCAATAGTCATATTTTGTTTATTAAATTCAATTAATTCATTCATATCCGGACTATATGCTATATCATAATAGTGAAGAGCCCTCATAAAAACTGAATTACTAGTCATATTAACAAATTCATAAAATTCTTGGCATTCCAAGAAAGCAGTGTTTGTTCTATCCACAATAATAATTACTTTTCCAAGTAATTGTCTTATTGGAACAGTTCCAAAATTTTTACCGTAGTTTTCAAAATCATAATCTTTATTTAATAATATTTGATCATAATTTTCTAAAAGTTTTGCAAAATTTTGATACATTGTTTGATTTGAGCTTTTAATTCGGAAATGGAGAATAATTGGGTCTTGTGCATTAGGTGCTGTTCCAGTTGAAAATGCATAATCCCGAATAATATTCATTACATCTACAAAATTAATATAATTAAAAGTTTCTTTAATATAAAAACTATCACTTGTTGAAGTTGCTACAACAGGTTGATCATCAATAGAAAATATTTCAAAATCTAATCCTCTTACACCTTGTTTTAATAAATCTTTTAAAACACATGTATCAACAAAATCATTTTTGTAATTTCCACCACTACAACAATTATAGGCTGTTTTTATGTAATAATCTCTAAATGGATAATTAAATTGATCGGAACCATCTATTGATTTGATTTTTCCATTTAATGTACCATATATACTATCCATTAAACTACATTCAGTACCTCTTAATCGAATATAATAAAAATAATATAAAAATGCAATAATTATAATAATAAGAGTAATAACACTAATTAATATTATTGCTGTAGTTTCTTTCATTTGTGCAACATTTTGGACACCAGATGTTAAAGCTTCTCTCATTTTTTGTGCGGAATTTCCTCCAATATCAGCCATATTATATTATATAGAGACAAAGAATATATTATTTGATTTAATTTATACAGAATAATGATATTACTCTAAAAGTTGGGAGTAAAAAACTATTTAGAAATAATAAATTATATTATGATGAATAAAGAATTAAATATATTATTATACTTATATAAAAATGGCGGGCGGATTAATGCAGCTTGTGTCTCAAGGACAACAAAATATAATTCTAAATGGAAACCCAAGTAAATCATTTTTTAAATCAACATATCACCAATATACTAACTTTGGCCTTCAGAAATTTAGGGTTGATTATGAGGGATCCAAAACATTACGTTTATCAGAAGAATCAACTTTTACGTTTAAGATTCCTCGTTATGCAGATTTATTAATGGATAGTTATATATCAGTAGTTTTACCAAGTATTTGGAGTCCCATTTTACCTCCACAACAAATTACACCTGATACTACAGCACAAGGTTTAGGTAACATAGAACAATGGGCACCTTATGAATTTAAATGGATAGAAAATATAGGTGCAAAAATGATTTCTAAAATACAAATAACCTGTGGAAATTATACATTGCAAGAATTTTCTGGTAATTATTTATTAGCCTCTGTTCAACGTGATTTTTCTGCAGAAAAAAAGGCTTTATTTGATATTATGACTGGAAATATTCCTGAGCTAAACGACCCAGCTAATTCTAATTCACGTGTCAATTCTTATCCAAATGCATTTTATACTGGTGATTTAGCTGGTCCGGAGCCATCAATAAGAGGAAGAATTTTATATATTCCGTTAAATGGTTGGTTTGGTTTAAAATCACAAATGGCTTTTCCATTAACATCTCTTCAATACAATGAATTACATATTAATGTAACATTTCGTCCATTAAATGAATTATTTGTTATTCGTGATGTATTTGATGCTACAAATAATTATCCATATATTGCTCCTAATTTTAATTCATGGTATATGCAATTTTTTAGATTTATCCAACCTCCACCAGATATTGCAGTTACAATTGATTCATATTCAGATCAAAGAACATTGTGGAATGCAGATATTCATTTGAATTGCACTTATTGTTTTTTATCAAATGAAGAGGAACGTTTATTTGCAATACAAGAGCAAAAATACTTAATTAAACAGGTTCATGAGCGTCTTTTTCCTAATGTAACTGGGCCTAATAAAGTTGAATTAGATTCTTTAGGAATGGTCGTAGATTGGTTATTTTATTTTCAAAGAAGTGATGCTAATTTAAGAAACGAATGGTCAAATTATACAAATTGGCCATATAATTATCTTCCAGTTAATTGTTTACAAGGACCAACTGATGGTAATTATACAATTTATAGATCTAATGCTGGTACGCTTATATCTGTAAATATAGGACCAGGTGTAAATCCAGATGGAACTTTAACAGGATTGCTTATTAATCCAACATATAATCCTCAAAATGAAAAATACATTTTAATAGCATTAGGTATCCTATTGGACGGATCTTATAGAGAAAATATTCAACCTGCTGGTGTATTTAATTATATAGAAAAATATTTAAGAACATCAGGAAATGCACCTGATGGATTATATTGTTATAATTTTTGCATTCATACGAATAATGCTGATTTACAACCATCAGGTGCAATGAATATGAGTAGATATAATCAAATTGAATTAGAATTTACAACGATTATTCCACCACTAGATCCATTGGCACAAAGTTTGACAATATGTGATCCAGAAACAGGTAATATTATTGGTGTCAATAAGCCAACATGGCGTATTTATGATTATAATTTTGATATGTATTTGTTTGAAGAAAGAATAAACGTAGTTAATTTTATTGGAGGAAATGTGGGTTTGATGTATGCGACATAAACTTTATTTATCCGTTATTATTTATAATAAAATTGATTTGGTTTTAAAAATACCAATTAAAAACAAATATAAATACAGTTGTAAAATGAATTTTGTCAAATATTTGTTAGTTACTTCAGTAATTATTAATTTATGCTATTTGCATAATTATATTTCTTTATATAAAGGCATTCCATTTCAAAATGTAATTCCCGAGACTGAAAATGATTACCCAATGATAACAAAACAGAATTTGCGTGGTATGGGTCAAGAAGTAAAGACGATCATTAGGGCAAATATAATTGATACGCTAATTAGGGAACATTGGAATAACATATATAAGAATGTTCTTTTGGCAAGCGGACAAGACTCTGTTATTAGCTATACCATTAGCTTGAGTTGTTATCAGCATATACATTCTTGTGGAGATTCATATGTTTATAATAATGATAAACAAATGTGTCAATTATTTGGTTCACCAATTCCCATTTCAGAGAGAGATATTATAGTTCATACGCATAAACAATATGAATTAATGATTTATAATAAAAAAAATTACATTATATCCTCATTAAATAAATACATGAATAAATTTAATGAAATTATGGAATCAGTCCAAAGAACTGGCAAAGGTTTATGTATAGGAAATATAGATCTAAATACAATAATTCTTTATGTTCCCCAAAGAGATCTCCAATTTGAAGAACCTACATTAACAAATATAAATTTAGCAAAGCGGCGTATAATTCAATTTAATTTGAATGCTACTGAAATTGAAGATACTGTAGAAGCAGAAATAGAGAATAAACTATTAATAACGTTTCCGGATATTAATATACACAAAACATATTCAGAGTGCTGTCAAAAGTTAATTTTGAGTTGGTAGAAATTATATATATTATTTTTTAACTTAAAGAGAATGTGGTCAAATATATATATTATTTTTTAACTTAAAGAGAAGAATTGGAAGCCGGTGGAGTTGTCTCATAGAATAATCCTGTTGCAGAAACTGTTGTCGGATAATTCGGACTAAAATTTTGTGTAGTTGTATCTCCTAATCCTTGTTGTATACCACCTTGAAAACGACCTTCACTATAGTCATCATGTGATTTTCTTTTTTTATTATATAATGCTAAACCATCATTAAATGATTTCATCCATCTGTCTTCCCCTTGATATGGTTGTTGTAAAATTACATTTTCAGATCCTGGAGATGCCTCTGCAAAATCCATTTTATGATTATCAAATCCAGTCGTTAATGAGCTATAATTCAATCCTTGATTTTGAGTTAATTTACCCCCGTCATCATAAGGTTGAACTTCAGCCGTTATATATGCCGGCATTGGTTTATTTGGGGGTTGGCAACCAAAACAATCAATATCTGTAGAACATTGTTCTCTTGTTATTGCACATTGAGCTTTAGGACCACAAAAATTTTGACAACTATAAGGACTATTAAAAGGCAAATTTACTGTATGACTATACAATGGAGAATTTAAATCGTTGTAATTTATAACTGCATCTTTAGGATAAGGAACCACCTTTTCAGAATATCTTTCAAAATCAGTTAACCCTTCTTTTAAACATATTCGGGGTTGAACTAAACTCATTCCCCATTTTATTACTATCCAAAAAAGTAATAAGCAACCTATTGTATATATAATTATGTTTTTATAATTCATTATATATACAACAATATTTTTATTTTACACACCAACAAAAACCGTTTTATCAGAAAATTCTTCAATATTTTTTGCACCAATGTATGTTGCTGTACTTCTTAAACCTCCTAAAAAATCTTGAATTGTATTTTCTAGTTTACCTTTGTATTCTATTTTTAATATATCACCTTCCGATGATCTATATTTTTCCATTTTTCCAAAATATTTTTCCATTGCATGTTTTGAACTCATTCCATAAAATAACTTATACTGTTTCCCATCTTCTTCCACCAATTCTCCTGGATTTTCATCATGACCCGCAAAAATACCACCTGCCATTACAAAATCCGCTCCCGCACCAAATGCTTTTGCCATATCTCCAGGATATTTTATTCCTCCATCTGAAATAATATAAGCCTCATATCCTAATTTTTTTAATGCTTTACATGCCTCACTACATTCTTTAATGGCATGTAATTGTGGTCGGCCAACTCCTGTTTGGCGTCTTGTTAAACAAGCACTTCCTGATCCAATACCAACTTTTACAACGTTTACTCCTGCTTCACAGACTAAAATATTTACCATTTCTTCCGTTACAACATTACCTGCTACAATAATCTTATTTGGATATAAAAATCTAATTTTTTTACAAAAATTAACAAAACATTCCATATAACCATTAGCAACATCAATACAAATCCATTTGCAACGAGTATATGTTACTATTTCTTTTAAATTTTTAAAATTTTCCTCTGTTATTCCAGTCGTAACCATAAAATACTCCGGATCTAATTCTATTCCTGAATTTGCTGTATTAATATAGTCTTGAACAGTATAAAATTTATTTAATGCAGTTAACATTTTAAATTTTTTTAAACTATTATAAACTTCAAATGTTCCTGTTGTATCCATATTAGCAGCAATTATTGGTATTCCTGTCCATGAAATTTTATTATTATTATCACTATTACAATCATTATCATTATAATTATCATCAAATGTATTTGAAAAACTTATACTTCTCTCTAAATTTACTTCGTTACGAGATGATAGCATACTAGGCCGAGGTAAGATAAATACATCATTAAAATCTAGTTCTTTTGTTATAAATTCTTTGGTTATAAATTCTTTCATATAAGTCCTTTGTATTATAATATTAGAAGTATATCTATATTATTTTTATTTACAAAATTTAATATATATTTATTATAATTAATGTCTACAACAGAAACAACTAGCTCAATTGATGACAAAAAAACTGATGATACTGGATCAACTTCAACTCAACCAGATTTTAAAGCATTTGTATTTAATTATATTTATAGTATAATATTTACTATAGGAGTTAGTATATTTATTATAGGTGGACTTGGTTTATATACAACAAAGGTCGCACAATCAACTATATTACCCGACAGTGTAGATTATGCACCATATTCTGATCTGATTGGTGAAAATGTAAGTGCTAATATTCAAATTCCAATGAATATAATGAGACCACATTTTTTTTCTCCTCCCGAAAAAACTACAGCACAAACTGCTATTTTTAATTCCGAAGAATATTTAGATAGTTTTGTAAAAAGTTTTATTTGTGCTTTAAAATCATGGGCAAATCCTAATGGAGGATTTTTAAGTAGTTATGCACTTTATTTTTCAAAAGTATATGATAATATTGTGGCTAAAAATTTTATGTTTATGAATTTTGTTTTTGGTGGTTTAGGACAAATACTACCTGAATCTATCATTATGTTAGTATATGCATTTTTTGGACCTTTAATCTGGATTGTTTTATTTTTATTTTCAAATGGGTTAAGTATATTATATCATGTGGTAAAAGTAGGAGAATTATTCCGAGGTAAAACAGGTAGCGAAAAAGAAGTAGTTTGGTCTAAATTTGATTTATTTTCTATGAATGGGTTTTTCCAGTTTTTATTTTTTATGTTTCTTGGATGTGCTATTTGTATTATCTCCACCTTTGTTACTCCTATTATTTTTACATTATATGCATTAATTAGCCCATTAACTGCAAAATATAAATTAATTGATACAACAGATGGTGATAAACCAGTTTTAGAAAATCAAGGTGTTATTAATTTTATTACTTCTACATTTGTTTATAAAAAATTCTTATTTTTTGTTTTGGCTAGTTTAAGTTTAATAACTAATGGAAATACTTATTTAGGATCATCTTATCTTGTTGGAATTTTAATTGCAATTATTATTTTATACTTTATTGGTTTTTACAAAAATCCTATACCAATGCATGATGATGATCTAACATTTAGACCTAGTAAGAGATCACAAAAAGTACCTAAAACCCCAGAAGTTTGTCCTCCTATTCCTGAAGAAGATCAAGTAGGAGTTGATGATAAATTTAGTTGGACAAATAAACTTAAAAATAGAGCTGGTATAAATCAAAAAGGAGGAAAAAAAAATATTAGTAAACAAATAAATACTACTACTTATTCTTCCGACAAATATAAAATTAGATTGGTTTAATAAACAATTTAAATATAAATACTAATTTTAATTTAAGAAATGAAAAATAAAAATAAGAATAAAAAACAACAAAAAGAATTTCCTTTTGTTAGTATTTGCACTCCTACATTTAATCGCCGTCCTTTTATTCCATATATGATTAAATGTTTTGAACATCAAACTTATCCTAAGGATAGGATTGAATGGATTATAATTGATGATGGAACTGATCCTATAAAAGATTTAGTAGAATCAATTTCACAAGTGAAATATTTTTATTATGAAGAAAAAATGTTGTTAGGAAAGAAGCGAAATTTAATGCATGAAAAATGTTCAGGAGATATAATTATTTATATGGACGATGACGATTATTATCCACCAGAAAGAATCTCTCATGCAGTTGAGACATTACAACAAAATCCTACCTTTTTAATTGCTGGATCTTCCGAAATGCATATTTACTTTGAAACAAGAAATACAATGTATCAGTGTGGTCCATATTCCACATTTCATTCTACTGCTGCCACATTTGCATTTAAAAAAGAATTATTAAAACAAACGTCATATGATGATGAAAAAGCATTTGCCGAAGAACATAAATTTACAAAAGGATATACTATTCCCTTAGTTCAATTAAATAGCTTAAAATCAATATTAGTATTTTCACATAAACATAATTCTTTAAACAAAGAAAAACTTTTAGAAAATACCGAAATATCAAAAACAATTTTATCCAAATATAAAGTTGATGATTTTATTAAAGATCCAGTTTTAAAACAATTTTATATGTATGATATGAATACATTATTAGAATCTTATGAACCAGGAAAACCAGAACATAAACCAAAATTATTAGAACAAATAAAAAATATAGAAATTGAAAGATCTAAAAGAATTGAAGATCATAATAAAATGTTGGAAGCACAACAAAAAATATTATCCACATTTCATAAACAAAGTCAACCCAAAAATATAGAAGATATAATTAAGCAATATGAAAAAAAAATAGAAGAAAAAAATTATTTAATAAACGAACTATTTAAAAAAATAAAAGAACTAACTCAAGATCTATCTATTATTAAATCTACAAAGTTATAAATTATTCAATATATTATTTAAAATAATATAAAGAGAAATTATTATTAAAGTGTATAAACAGTTATAATGACATATGAAGACCAATATTACCCTGCCGTTGATGATGATAGATCTGATGATGCAAAATTAAAGAAAAACGCAATAGCAGAAAGTGAAAAATTAGATCCTAATTTTCAAAAGGTTACGAAAGCATTTAACAATACATGGTCAGATGGAAAATTTTACAAAAAAATAACTATAAAATCTTATGGATCAGGTCAAATGGGTTCAAGAATTAGAAATGCAGTTACAGGACAATATACTCCATATTTAGTTGGTAGTAAAAATGAAGATTTGTTTTTTGTTGTAAATGATTCTACTGGTCTTTTTGGTAGAAAGGATCCTCTATTTTTGTTTTATGATAGTCCAGAACAATATGAAAATCATCAATTTATTATCTTAAAACAAACTATTAAAGAAAAATGGTATGAAAAGAATTTCTTGGCTAGACAGAATTTAGTGTAAAAATTTTTGGTTTCTTATAGTTTTGGTTTCTTATAGTTTTGGTTTCTTATAATTTATATAAATTTTTGTAATTAATTCAATATTTAATTGCAAAAATACAAATACTTAATCATCTGATTCTTCTTCTAATACAATATCTTCTGTTTCAGCTGCATTTTCTTTTGTATATTTTTCCAAATATCTATAAATTCTATTAATATCTAATTTTGATATATCATAATTCTCAAATAATAAAACTATATCATTATCATTGTATTTATTTTTTAAATCTAAAAAAAATGCAAACATATCATTCTTATCCATGGATAATTCTTGACATAAATTTTGAATAAATATTGAATTATTATATTCTGTAGAATATTTTGTTAATACTTTGGTAAATCTAACTTCAGGAGGATTGAATTTTTGTTTTTTGGAAAAAGTTTCGTGATATAATTTATTGTTTTTAAATGTTTTAATTAATGAACTCATTTCGTTGAACTGCCAAATTTGCTTTTGAAAAGTTATTCTATCAATATAATCTGCAAAACACATATTATCTAATATAGATAAATAAAAAGGAACAGAATCTTCTTTTTTCATTTTTGTTAGTACATCTATTATATTTTCATGCCATAATAATCCTACAATTGTTCTATCTGTTTCATTCATAATTGTTAAATGATCTTCAATTAAAAAATTATTATTAATTAATTTATTTGTAATTTTTCTTGTATCGTCATTATATGATTTCATTAAAAATATATTTTGAATTATATTAGTATTTAATATATTTTGTTTATTTTTATATAATTCAAAAATAGATCCTAATTTTCTTAAATCTCCTTGAATAAAATTTATTATATTTATTTTTATAGTGTCATCTAAATTAGGTAACATTATATTTACCAAATTATTCATTTGTAGTTTTGAGGGAGATTTCAATTCTATAACATGACATACTTTCATTAGTTCTTTAATTTTTTTATCAATATGATAATTTCCTATGCATATTATTGGATTCAATGTAATTTCTTCCAATCGTTGTTTTTTTGTTTTTTTTGGTCTAATAATTTTTATTAAAGAATTTATTCCTCCTTTATCACCATTATTCATTCCATCTATTTCATCCATAATTATAGCTATACGTTGTATTTTTTTATAAAACATGCTCATTATATTTTTGTCCGACATATTATGCTTTGTAATTGTATCAATTATTGACTTATTTCTTATATCACCTGCATCATATTTTATAATATCATAATTTAATTCTTTTAAAATATTAGTTACAAATGTAGTTTTACCTGTTCCTGGATCACCATATATATAATTACCTTTTTTTGTAGTTAAATTATGTTTATTTTGTTCAAAATCTTTTAAAATATTTTTTATATTGTTTGCTTCTTCATCACGATTCAATATATTATTTATATTTAAGTTTTCCATCTTATATATTTACTTACATTCTTTTTATGTTGATTTTTACTCAAACCTAGTTCCTGAAATAATTCCACGATTGTTTTTCTGCACTTTGTTGATTCATTATCAATTGCATAAGATTCTAAAAAATTTATATAATTTGAATATATGCAATTTTTATAATAACATTTCTTCATATTTATCCATCTTTTATGATTTTCTTTTAGTAATTGATTAAATACAAAATCATTATCTTGTCTAATCATACATCGTATGTAGTTTTCAATATTTCTTTTATTTATATATTTTTTTACTATTACATGATTTTCTAAATATGATTTTCTTGTTAAAAATATTGATACTATTTTCGGAATATAAGACTGAATTATATGAGTTACATCTTCTGGTAATTTATTTATATTTTTTAATAATTCTTCTGGTTTATTCAAAAAAGTCATTATAAATATTACTGTGAATATATTTATAAATGTTTTTATAAATATATATTATTTAATTATGTAGATGTAGTTGTAGTTGTATTGCATGGATTTGGAACACCAGACGTTATACCGTCCCATGTAACTTGGCATGCAGTAGCCCAATTATATTTAGAACAATTTCCAGTTTCACTGTTGAATGGTGCTTGATTAAAATTCATTGTACCTTTGTCTCCACTAGTTGGTACATTGCATCTTCCTAAACTTTTTGAATTAAAACATGCATCACCATTACCTGATAAATCCACCCAATAATCAGGACAAGCACCTACAAGAGGAGGCCATATTTCTGAATCTGATGCTTTAGATAATGCTATACCAATTATAACTAATATGATTATTAATAAAATAATTGCTATCATTAATATTATTTTTTGAAAACTCATTACTATATAAAATAAATATATATTTTTTTTATGGATGTATTATAATATGAATAGTTCTAAAAGTTCAAATGGTAGAGTAAATATAATGAATAATACCGAATCGCCTGATATATCCAAATTATTTGCAATGTATGATAAAATTCCTGCAAATCAATGTGCTACATTTAGGGAACCCACATTAGGTCAATGGAATGAAACTGAATTATCTAAAGCATATTTCTCTAAAGAAAATATACAAATTGTACAAAATGGAATCCGATCGGGAGTTTTTGATAAATCAAATGGACAATATTTAGTTGCCACCCAAGATTGTGATACTTTAAAAATTATAATGAGAAGTGTATATTTACAGCATTCTGCAAATCAACCAACTAACATATCTGGTCAAATTAAACAATTAAATCAAATTGTATTAGATTATTGTATATATCATGTTTATTCCGAAGCTCAATCTTATATGAAATATCTTTATGATGTTAGTACATTGGTAGTTCCATTATCAAATCCTGTTGTTGAAACTCAAAAAGATAAGAATAATTATTTAATGCCCAAATGGTTTTAGATTTGATTTAAACTATTTTATTTATATATATTATGAAATCAATAAATAAAAGAATAAATAAAAACATGTCAAAAACGAAAAAAAGAATAAATAAACAATTTTTATATAATCCTAATAATCCAAAGAAATCATTTGATGTTTATATAGATAAAAATCCTAAAGATACTATTCCAATTAAATATACAACCATTCAAGATGTTAAAAATACTATAGATAAACTAGAAAAATTATATAAGAAAAAAAAATATACACATAAACGAATATGGCAAGTAGGAATGATTATGAAAGTTCGTTTGGAGGTATTAAAGCAAAAAAAATTAGAGCAGTATAGATTATCAAAAAAGTATTTTGATTTTTTAGGTGAGCGAACAAAATTAGATGACAATGATCGTTACAAGACAGTATTTAAGTTTTAGTGAAAAAAAATTGAAATTATTTTATACTAATATAATTTCAATATAATATTACATAGCAAAGATGCCAATCCGAGTTTTAATTGATCGTTTTACTAGGGAACAAATGGAAGCCACATTAGCCCATTATAATAAAAATAAAGATCTAGATGAAGGAGACTTGGAAGAACTTGATAGAGCAGAAGGAGGATTTAAAATAAAAATTCCTGAAGATCAATGGAAAAAAGATCCGCGACTTGGAACAGATGCAAATGATAAAATTAGACAAGTACGATGGCATGAAGGACTCTTGTTATCAAGAGGATACAAGTCGTTTACAGGTAAACAATACATGTTATTATTTGAAGCTCTCGTAGTAGGATTCGGCGGCGGAAATGTAATTCTTGAATAAAAATAAAAATAAATAAATAAGATTTTAATTATATATTAAACCAATTAAAACAACTTAAAGAATATTTACAAAATTATATTTAAATATCTTCTTCAATTAATACTGATTTTTTTACTGCTTTCTTCACAATCTTTGTTGCCATCTTTTTTTTACCACTTGTCTTTACATCTCCTTGTTGGGCCTCTTTTCTGTCTTTCTTGTAAATTGTATATTCTTGCTCTAAAACTGAAAGCTCTGATAACCACATTTCTTGAATAGTTGTTGATTTTACTTGCTCTAATTCAGCATTCTTTATTCCATGTTCTTTTAATAACTTTTCTACATTTTCTTCTGATACTGAATCCATAGGCATTTTTACTAAATATTTAAATTCTAGATCTTCGTCTATTGTATCATAGTTTTTTTTCCAAAGCATATCCATGATTTCTTGCTTCTTCTTTTTTCTAAGATCAATTGTTCCGTCTAATACTTCTTTAATATATTTTGCTTTATTTGATAGGATAAGTAGTTCTCTTTCTAAATTTTCTATCAAGTTATCTTTTCTATCATCATAATAATTCAAACGAATACTATAATAATCATCAATGATTTCATTCACCGTATCATACTTTTTCAATTTATCGTCCGCATTAAATAGATTCATATTTGTAGTAGAACTGGTATTATATAATTTTAATAATTTTTCTAATCCATTACATCCATGTTCACCTTTATTTGACTCTAATTCTTGAAGTTTTCCTTTTGCAAATGTTATCACAAATTCAACTGTAGTGTCTGTATAATTTTCATAAACATCTTTTATTAAAGGAGCTACTTTCTTTCCATCTTTATCCTTATCATTTTGCAGGTCATTCAATAATTCTTTAAAATCCTCCGTCCAATATCCAACTGGTAATTCTATTACTTTTATTTTATCCTGATCTATTACCTCATATTTTCCTTTAAACATAAATTTATTGTCACCAATCTTTGTAATTGATCCTGTAAATCCTTCATAATATGGCATAAACTCTGTTCCATCAGTTTCTATTGTCTGCAATTTATTTTTTAAATAATTAATAATTTGTAACGGATTATAACACATTATTTCTGTGCTAAAACCTGTTCCGATTCCCTTTGAACCATTGACTAAAACCATGGGAATAATCGGCACATAAAATTGGGGTTCAACCGGTGTTCCATCATCATTCAAATACCTAAGAATATTATCATCTTGTTCTGGAAAGATAATTCTTGTAATTTTTTCTAGTCTCGTAAATATATATCTTGGTGAAGATGCGTCTTGACCTCCTTTAATTCTTGATCCAAATTGTCCTGAAGGAAATAACACATTAATATTATTTGAACCAATAAAATTCTGAGCCATTCCAACAATTGCTTTATTTAAACTTTCTTCGCCATGATGATAACATGATTGTTCTGACACATATCCTGAAAATTGAGCTACTTTTATTTCTGATGATAAACGCTTTTTAAACGCACTATATAATATTTTTCTCAAACTTATTTTTAATCCATCCATCAAGTTGGGAATATTTCTGTCACAATCATATTTTGAGAAATGAATTAATTCTTTATTAATAAATTCTTCATAAGGAATCATTTGCTTGCGAGTGTCAGCAAAGCTATCTCTATTATATACTGTTTCCAACCATGTTTTTCTATCATCTGCACGTTTTTTATTAAACACCATATCAATTGCATTATCACTTTGTTGACCTGTATGTTCAAATCCAACAAATTTCTTTTCTTCAAAATATTCACGAAATTCAGTTTTTGTGGATGTACCTAATCCTTTGTAATATTTTATTGTCCATCCTTTTGAATCATTTTGTGTTTTCCATTCTTCATATTCACCTTCATTATAAAACTTTAATTCTGTTGATCCCTTCTTTGCCTTTAAAATAGGTGTATTCATAAATCCAATAAATCCCGGTAACTTTGTTAAACTTGACCATTCATTTTGAAATAGATTAATACACAATCCTTTAATGTGTGACCCATCTAAATCTTGATCAGTCATGAATACCACTTTTGAATATCTTAGATGTTTATGAACATCTTCAATGGTTTCATAATCTTTTCCAGATTCTAATCCTAAAATCTTTTTTATTTCGGCAATCTCTTTATTTTCTGATACTTTTTTAATGGCCTCACCTCTTACATTCATAACTTTACCCTTTAATGGATAAACACCAATTGTGTTTCTATCTTCAGAACTGAGACCAGATATCACACCGGTTTTAGCCGAATCTCCTTCACAAAAGATAATCATACAATCTTTTGATTTTTCTGTTCCAGCCCAATTTGCATCATCTAACTTTGGAATTCCACGAATTGATTTACTCTTAGTTCCATCTGTCTTTTTTGCAGCCTTATTTTCTTTCACTTCTGTTAATTGTAAAGCAGCATCCATTACACCCATCTTTGCAATTTTCTCAATAAATTTATCACTAACGTCGCACTTAGATCCAAACTTGGAAGAAGGAGTATTCATAAAGTCCTTGGTTTGACTATCAAATGCCGGATTCTCAATATCACATCTTAAAAACAAAATTAATTGTTCCTTGATCGTATTTGGATTCACCTTTACCTTTTTCTTTTTTTCAATAAATTCAGAAAGTTTTCTTGTTATTTGACCTAAAATATATTCTACATGTTTACCTCCCTTTGATGTGTAAATTCCATTCACAAATGATACTTGAATAAATTCATTTGTTGGTGTTAATCCAACCGCATATTCCCAGCGATCATTTGCTTCTTCGTATACTCTGGGATTTACAGTTTTATCACCAATATACAAATTAATATAATGTTCAAAGCTTTTGGTAGGAATTAATGCTGAATTGTATTTAACCTTGATGGTTTTATCTGTAACAGCTGAAATATCGTAAACACGTTTTTTTAATAATGCAACTAAGTCTGGAGTCAAACCCTCTATCCCTAGTCGCTGATAATCTGGTTTAAATATAATCTTTGTATATGGTTTTGCTTTTGTTGCTTTACTAATTTTAGGTGGACAAATTTCGTCTAAATTATTTTTAAATTCTTGTGTATATTTTAACCCTCTAATATGATCTACAGTTTCTATTTGACCATATGTTGACCAGATTAAAACCAACTTGAATCCAAAGCCATTCTTACCACCTACAATCTTTTTTTCATCTTTGTTATAATTTGTAGATGTTCTTAAATGTCCAAAAATTAATTCTGGAACCCATGTTTTATATTCTGGATGTTGCACAACATCAATACCATTACCATCATTGATCATTACAATAGTACCGTCTTCTTGTATAGCTATATCAATATATGTTACTGGTAAAGAATTTTCTACTTTAGCATCTATTTTTGTTTGCATTCTAATTACATGATCTCTGCAATTTACAATACCTTCATCAAATAACTTGAATAAACCAGGAACATAACTAATATTTTTTTCTATGATCTTATCATTTGTTTCATTCATAATCCAGAGATCTGCATCTACGGTTTCAACAGAACCTATGTAGGTATCTGGATTATCTAATATATGCTGTTTATCGGTTTTTTGTTGTACATCAAAGTATAGACTCATGTTTTCACTATATAATTATATCTTCTTCCATTTAAATTGTTTCAATTTTATTTGAAAATAAAACTTTTATTTCAAATAAAATATTTAATATAGAATATAATATAAATACATATATGGCTCCTAGGAATACTTTTTTACCTGGTAATCAATCTAATTTAAAATTTTCATTACAAAGACAATATTTACAGACTTATTATAACACCTTCAATACGTCACAAATAACTGACAATATTTTAAACGCAGATCAAATTACTGAAGGTACTTTGTGTAATTGTTTTCCATTTCGCAGCAATCTAATTAAACAAGGTTATACTGATCCTAGTCAAACTGAAAATAGACGAATAGCTGCTATTTTAACCGGAACTTTAGGAGGAAGAACAACTTTTGGTAATGTTTACAGACCAGTAAATTTAAATTACTTAGGAAGTTGGGAAGGGCAACCAGGTGGGTCTTTAAGACCATTAAGAAATAAATTTTAAATGCGTTATCTTAAATATAATTATTTAGCCATAATTCTAAATAGTTTTTTTCTCAAGTTATTTTATAATGACTGGTAAAATGCATACTATCGGCTCAAGACGTCAAGTCTTCAATGGAACAGCAAAAAAAACTCCTGGTGGACTTTTAAAGTCTGACTTAATGATGAATAAACATGGACGTATTGTATCTAAATCAAAGCATGCTTCCGCTAAAAGAGAAAATCGCCTTGTAAAAGCCGGATATGGCACTAAGAAGGGAATGTTTGGATTTGTTAAAATGGGATCTAGAAAGATGCGTAAGGGGTCCAAGAAAAGTATGAAGGGTGGATATTCTGGAGTTAATTATGGTATGAGCCCAGCTATGTATAATGGAATGAGTGGTAATGGTATTGCTGGACAAGGAATTACTGTTGGTGATGCAGGATCTGCTAATATACAACTTTTAGCTGGTATGGCTGGAGGTAAAAGACGAGGTCGTAGAATGATGGGTGGATCAGGTATGAACGGACAATACATGATGAGCCCTTCTTACCTTAGTTCTGAGGGAACAATGATGAATGGTAATGGTATGGGTAATGGTATTGCTGGACAAGGAATTACTGCTGGTAATGCAGGATCTGCCAATGTTCAACTTTTAGCAGGAATGGCTGGAGGTAAGAGACGTGGTCGTGGTCGTGGACGAGGACGTGGAATGAAAATGATGGGAGGAACTACTAGTCCTAGTAGTATGGCTATGAATTCAATGGGTATGGGTCAAGGTAATAATATGAAAATGATGGGAGGAACTACTAGTCCAAGTAATATGGCTATGAGTGAAATGGGAATGTATAATGGTCAAGGTAGTGTTTTAAATGGAGCATTAGGAGCTGCAATGTAATTTTTTAATTCTGTAACCATTCCGAACTAACAAATTTATCAAATTTAATATATAATTGTAATTGATTTGATAAAAATTTCTCAAAGAAATGTTTAGAAACAATAGGTAATGATTTTTGTTCAACTAATCCTTTTGCTTTTAAAAATGTCTTGTATGATTGATATAAATCATCAAAAGAAACTAACAAATCAGGATCTTTATTACCGAAAACATTACATTTATATGAATTTAAAAATTCATTTATATCATCATGTTTAGACCATAAATTACATTTAATGTTAGTTATAAATTTATTATCAATTATTTCAACTTGAGGTGAAAAATAATGACAAATCATTTTTATCATATTTGTATCTGACAACTGGGAATTTTTTAAATCGGAGTTCTTATATAATGTAGATAATTCATCAATTTCATATTCCTCGTCTACACTGTTTTCCTGTGATATACTAACATGTTTTTCCCAAAATGATAAAAAAGAACTAACATTTGGTAAATATTTACTCGTAACATTTATAAAAACTATATTTCCATTATCATTTGTATTACTCAATTTGTTAGATAAAATACATTGCAAATTATTAGAGTAAACCATATTTGGAATATTAATACTAGATAAATAGAGTTTCCATATATAATGCATATTTTTCCATGTTATATTTGAACTTTTATTTACTGATTGAATACACTGACTAACAAAATCATCTACTATTTTTTCCATAGAATTCTCTGAAAAATATAATACATAATTTTGAATACTATTTTCCGTTTTATATTTTAAATAATTATCCGAATTTGTATATCTTTCTGAATAGTGTGCTGCTACACATAAAAGATCAATTCCTATATTATTCAAGGTATCTTTTATAATAGCCATATTTGCTATTTCATTTGTTTTTATTAAACGATATAATGATAATTTATGACTATCATGAAATTTAGAAATAAAATGATTCATTATAGAGTTCCCAGTTGTTATATATCCAATAGAATCAATTATTGTAATCACTTTTTTTGAACTTGTACTAACAAAATATAATAAGTTATCTGTATTTTTTTTAAGAATACAATCACCTATTATAGTTAAAAAATATTTTGCATCATTTTTTGTTGTAAAAATAGTTTGTAAAAATCCCAATACATTTTGAATAGTATAAGTATCTGGTATTGATTTAAATAAAGATCTTTCTTTGATTTGTTTAATAATATTTTGCTTAGTTTTGTGTTTCCATTGAATTAATTTACCTTCATCTGTAATAGTTGAAAGTAAATTATGATGAATATCATCATCCTTTACAATTTTATATGACTTTCCATCATATTCATAATAAATATTATTATATGGCATGTAATAATACTGGTGTTTAGATAAAAACACTTTATAAAAATTTTCTTGTTCTGAAATTAACTCATTAATTCTTGAAACTCTTTCATCATATTTTTTATTTTCTTGTTCTAACAAAGTAGGTAAATTTGTTAAATGAGTATTTAGTCGTTGTAATATATATTGGTTATCATTATATTTTACAAATAGATCATTTATGGTTTTTACAATATTTTCCATTTTATTACTAAATTTTTAGTCTTTAAATTCATTTTAAATAATATAATTTATGTATTCTGAAATTATTAAATTTTAAATTAAATTTAATATATATTTATATATTTTAAAAGCTTAAAAATATTTGTAATTAGTATTTTAATATGAATAGTGTATCCTCTTTATGTCAACAGTGCCGTATTTGCAAGAATAGTAATTTAGAAAATGTTATTGATTTAGGTAATCAAATCATTACATCTCGTTTCCCAGTTTATGGAGATTTTTCTACCCCTTCTACTCCTATTAATTTATATTTATGTAAAAAATGCAGTCTAGTTCAATTAAAATATTCTACCAATTGCAATGAATTATATGAACATGATTATGGTTATCGTTCTGGGATCAGTAATACTATGCGTGACCATTTAAAACAATATCAACTTGAAATTGTATCAAAAATTTTATTACCAGAAAATGGTGTTGTTGTTGATATAGGGAGCAATGATTCCACTATGTTGCAGTATTATGATTCTGCACTAAAGCGGATAGGTGTTGACCCAACTGGTAAACAATTTCAACAGTATTATGGAGATGTGGAACTAATTTCAAATTATTTTACTTATCAAAATTTTACACAAATTTATGGAAATTTAAAAGCTAATATTGTTTCTTCTATATCAATGTTTTATGATTTACCTGATCCTGTTCAGTTTGCTAAAGATATTTATAATATTTTAGATGATAATGGTATTTGGACTTGTGAACAAAGTTATATTATTACTATGTTAAGACGAAATAGTATTGATACTATTTGTCATGAACATTTGGAATATTATTCATTTACTGCTGTTAAACATATAGCAGATTTAGCAAATTTTAAGATTATTGATATAAAATTTAACGAATGCAATGGTGGCAGTTTTAGAATTTATTTTGCAAAAAATACATCTACGCTATATAATGAAAATAATGAATTAATATCTAAATTATTGGAAGATGAAAAAATTTACGGGATAACGGATCCGCAATTATATAAGAATTTTATGAGTAATTGTAAAAACGAAGTTGTAAAATTGAATCATTTTATTAATACTATAAATGAGTGTGAGCAAAAGATTTATATTTACGGAGCTTCAACAAAAGGTAATTGTTTATTACAATATGCACAAATTGATGAAAGTAAAATTAAATATGCGGTTGAAAGAAATCCTTCAAAAATTGGTAAAATGACTTCTACCGGGGTTGGAATTATTAGTGAAGAAACTATGCGTTTAAATCCACCTGAATATTTGTTAGTACTACCATGGCATTTTAGAGAAGAAATTATTAAAAGAGAAGATGAATATTTGGAAAATGGAGGGCAGCTAATCTTCCCTTTTCCTACTTTTGAAATATACAGCAAAAAACCTAAAGTATTAATTACTGGATCCAATGGGATGATAGCAAATTATGTTATTAATGAATATAAACTTGATCATAATTTATATGGATTTGCTCATAAAAATAAATATACTAACAATATTACTAAATTTACTAAATTTTATTTTGATATTAAAAATACTAGTGAATTAGAATTGAATATAAACATAATAAAACCTGATATTATTATACATTTAGCTGGCATTTCTAGTTCTATTGAAGCTTTTAATAATCCTATTGCTACTTTAGAATTAAATGGACTTGTTGTTGCAAATATATGTAACATTATTCATAAAAATAGTTGGTCAACTAAATTGTTTAATGCATCTAGCAGTGAAATGTATAAGGGACATATTAATTACGGAGTATTAGAAAATGATAATAATTTCTATCATAATCATCCGTACTCTATAGCTAAAATTATGGGACATTCCATAGTAGATTTTTATAGAAATACATATATTATGCCTTTTTCAAATGGTATTTTATTTACTGTTGAATCCAAAAATAAAAATGGAGATTTTTTATTGAAAAAAATTTTGAATCATGCGAAAATATGGCCAACTAATTTTGAACCTATCAAATTAGGTTCTTTAGATTCATTCCGAAATATATTACATGCATCTGATGCTGCAAACGCGATTAAAATTATTTTGGATCAACCAATTGGAGATAATTATATTATTAGTGGTAAGGAAAGTATTAAAATAATAGATTTGGTTTTAAAAGTTTATGCAATTAATGGCATTAATATAACAATTACTGATAATATTTTATATTCTGATAATAAAGTGGTTGCAATTATTGAGAAATCATGTAACGGTATTGATACTGTTCCAATTGATATTAAAGGCACACCTACAAAATTGAATAGTCTAGGTTGGACTCAAACATATTTAATTGCTGATATTATTAGTGAAATTGTAAATTCATAGAATTACAAATAATTAATTAATAATTAATAATTAATAATTAATAATATTTTTAATCAAATAAATATATTATTATAATTAGTTTAATTTAAACACGTTTATTTAATTATTTATATGTCTTATAGTCAATTTGGAGAAGACCGAATAATGTCTAAATACTTTAACGACGAATATAAAGGCGTATGTGTTGAAGTCGGAGCAGCTGATGGTATATCAGGAAGCAATACTTATTATTTTGAAAACAAAGGATGGAAAACATTATGTATTGAACCTATTCCCGAAGCATTTAATAAATGCAATTCAATCCGTAAACACTCACTTAATTATGGGGTTTCAAATTATAACAATGATAATATGGATTTTTTTGTTGTTTGTTTAAATGGTGATAATACATCTGCTATTTCATCTCTACAAGTTGATGAACGCTTAATTAATAGTCATGCTTCATTAATTAGTAATATTGAAAAAATATCGGTTGAAGTTAGAACCCTTGATTATATTTTTAATGAAATTGATTTTCCCAAAGATATTGATTTTATTTCTATTGACACAGAAAATACTGAATTTGATGTATTAAAAGGCCTTGACTTAAATATATATAATGTAAAATTTTTTATTATTGAGAATAACTTTGAAGATCCACATATTGAACAATACCTTATTACGCAAAAATTTACCAAATTTTTTAGAAATGCTGTTAATGACTTTTATGTTAATAATAAATATTTAAATGAACCTTTTTTTGATATTTATAATATTAAACATGCTAATTATTATATTTTGGAAGATGAAAAAATAGGTGATGTTACTACAATTACAAAAATATTATTCAAAAGATTTGAATTATCACTTAATAAAGATTTTAATTTAATTGTATCTAATGATTTATTTCCAGACTCTGCAGTATTTAGTGCAAAAAGATTATTTTTGACCATTCAAAATAGTATAACGCAACAGATGTATAATTTTATTTTTAATGAAAGTGAAATACTAGATTTTAATTTAATTTGTAATGAGATAACTGCAGTTAAACCTGATAATTACTTTATTGAAACCTCTATAGGAGAAATTATAGATAAATATAGCATTCTAGAATTAAAAACAAAATATATTACTGATCAAAAAAAGCTAGACAATATAAAAAAAGAAATGAATGTTTTGCAAAAATATAAAGATAATATTAATCATACATATTTTTATAAATTATTACTCCATATTAATGAACTAATATGGCTCGATACAGATTTAATTAAAACTTTATCTTTAGATAATAAAGATTATCAAAATATTCAATTATTTGCAGAAACTTCTAACAAAATTTTTGAAAATAACCAAAAAAGATTTAGACTTAAAAATTATTTCAATATTTTAGAAAAATCTACTATTAAAGAACATAAAAGTTATCAAAATAATGCTTGTTTTATAGAAATTCATGATGAAACCACTATCTATAATAAACTATCTGAAATTAACTATATTTGTATCTCACATGATCTAATCTATTTAGATATTAAATATAAGGATTTGTTTACAAAAATATTTATTAATCCAAATATTGACTTTATTGAAACAAATATTGACTTTATTGAAACAAATAATGACTTTATTGAAACAAATAATAATAATAATAATAATAATAAT
>Ga0114971_10000090_pt1 | contig 49318 bp, 48 predicted proteins | sample M_140625_MF_Meta_FD_87320 | JGI IMG/M metagenome (GOLD analysis project Ga0114971, IMG submission 87320) | Freshwater microbial communities from Lake Montjoie, Canada to study carbon cycling - M_140625_MF_MetaG | ecosystem: Environmental > Aquatic > Freshwater > Lake | place: Lake Montjoie... | reverse complement strand
TACATGGAAAAACCCTAGAATATATAGTCACTGAGCTAGTGAAGTATTTTGGCTGGGAGGACCTTGGTCAGCATATCCCCATAAATTGCTTTAATAGCAACCCCAGTATTCAATCTAGCTTAAAATTTTTGCGTAAAACGCCTTGGGCACGCAGCAAAGTAGAGCAATTGTATATTAGAACACTTCGCCCAGGTTCATAAATATTCCCTTTGATCCGCCTTGGCCAATGCCATAATCAATGGCAACATTGGTATTGGAATGTTTACTTAATTTAATACGTATGCCTGCACCATAACCAGCTAATATGCTTTGTAAAGGTTTACCCTGACGCTCTGAAACAGATTGCATATTGGCAAATAGAACGCCTCCTAAAAATCCGTTCTCGGTAATTCCAAAACGATATTCAGATTCTGCAAATACAAATTTATCACCTCTAAACCTTCCTTGTATATACCCTCTTCCCGTATTGTAATAAGTATCTGAGGCAGTACTTGGTAAATCTAAATAAGGTTGTTTTCCCTTAATAGTGAAAACATTGTAAGACCAAAATGCTAAAATATTTTTACTGGTTGCAGGAAAAGGAATATACTTTCTATAGTCCAATAAAATAGACTGCCAATTTTGATCACTTCCTAAAACTTTAAGATTATTTCTATACACTAAATTAAAATAGCTACTATTAGGGGCAGGATTAGAAACTTGTTTTCTAGTGTCGTATAATAAATTAAGTAGTAAACCTATAGAGGTAGATTGTTTCGTAATGCCATATTCAGTAAAGCCTACCAAGGGTTTATTCATAGTGGTAGTATCTGTTATATTCCAACGGTAGTCTATGTTTAAACCGGGTCCAAAATAAAAATTCGGGGCAATTTTTTTGACAATAGATTGATGCATTTTAATATAAGAATAATCTAAGTTGTCAAATAATTTTAAATCGCTGTTACTACCTAATCCAAAATCCTTTTGTGGAAATTTTAAATAGGACCAGTTGGTAGTAATATTATAATTGTTATTTTTTAACCAAATATTAGAAACCATTTGAGCAATCACCTGTTTATTTTGCGTATACTTTAATTCAGAAGAGACAAAGGAATGATTATCGGTAGTTTTTTTTACAGGTAAAATAAAGTTTGCATTAATAGAACTTGCAAAACCAGTGGCTAAACTATACTCCACTGCAGGAATAAATGTAAGTAGTGTTTTATTTTGCTTTTCATCTTGACTGCGTATTTTATTCACTTTTAAAACGCGGTATAATCCATCTACAAAGTCTACCATGGAATCTAAGCCTGGTTGCTTATACAATCCTAAAGTAAAAATATTTTTTTTATGGTTTGATTGATGGCCTAGGGTACTATCCTGTGCAGTTGTGTTTACGGAAATAAAGAAACTAAGTAAAAAGGATAATTTAATAAGACTCCATTTCATATGCTAATAAGTTGCTTGCAATGTTATTACCTATAATGTAATTGCTTGTAATGACGCAAAGATAACTTATTTATTGGGCTATTACACCGCTTATGTAATGGGCAATAAAATTACTTCAAAATTCAAAATATTATTAATAGATTTATGATAGAGATTACATAAACACTTAAATCCAAAAATCATGAGTAATAATCGTAGAAATTTTATAAAAAATATAGGGGGCTCTATGGCTTTATTAGCTGTAGGTAATGCAGCAAGTGCAAGTAGCACGACTAGCAAAGCAACCCTACTACATTCAACTATTAAAGTAAGTGCGAACGATAAAATAAGAATTGGCTTAATTGGTTCAGGCATCATTGGACATTTTGATACCGATACAGCTTTAAAAGTACCCGGTGTAGAATTAGTTGCCGTTTGTGATTTATACAAAGGCCGTTTAGAAGGTGCGAAAGAAACCTGGGGCAATCAAATATACACTACACAAGATTATAGAGAATTATTAGCACGTAAAGATGTAGATGCTGTTTTAATATGTACACCAGATCATTGGCATCAAAAAATTTCTATAGATGCTATGCGTGCAGGCAAGCATGTGTATTGTGAAAAACCTATGGTGCAAAAAATTGAACAAGGTTGGGGCGTAATCAATGCACAAAAAGAAACAGGTAAAGTATTCCAAGTGGGAAGTCAAATGGCAAGTTCAGTGGGCATATTAGAAGCAAAGAAATTATTAGCAGCAGGAACTATTGGTGAATTAACGATGGTAGAATCTTTCTGCGACCGTTCCGATGCAAGAGGTGCCTGGGCTTATTCCATCCCAACAGACGCTTCACCTGAAACAATAGATTTTGATACCTTCTTAGGTACTGCGCCTAAAGTGCCTTTTGAAGCAAAGCGCTTTTTCAGATGGCGTAATTATGGTGCTTACGGAACTGGTGCTGCAGGCGATTTAATTGTACACTTGTTAACGGGTATACATACTGTAACAGGTGCAGTGGGTCCAGAAAAAATTATGAGTATCGCTAATTTAAAATTATGGAAAGATGGAAGAGATGCTTTTGATATCATCAATGCGGTAATGGATTATAAAACCACTGAGAAACATAATGCTTTTCATGTGGTGACAAGAGTGAACTTAACCGATGGTGAAGGCAAGGGACCCTTTGGTATAAAATTAATTGGGACAGAAGGTGTTATTGAATCATTTGGTAATGGCTTAGTAGTTAAAACCTTGAAAAGACGAGCTGTACCTGGATATGGTGGATATGATTCTTTTGATAGCTTTTCAAAAAAACAAAAAGAAGAATTTAAAAAATGGTACCAATCTGAGTACGGCAATGATACAGAGGGCGGATATGATATAGGAAAAGAAACCACTTTTAATGCGCCTACTAATTATGATGATAGACTAGACCACATGATTGTATTTTTTAATGCTATAAGAACAGGTTCTAAAATATATGAAGATGCTTCATTTGGATTGAGAGCTGCAGCTCCTGCTATTGCATGTAATTTAAGTGCGCAACAAAACAAACCTATTCTGTGGGATCCAATTGGAATGAAGTTGGTCTAAAAATTGGTCTAAAAAAATATTTATTAAATAGCAATAACCTATTAAGTTTTCTTAATGGGTTATTTTTTATCTTCTAATTCATATTTAACAAAAGCAAATTTCTTGCCATCTGGCGACCATGAAGGAACATTGATAGTACCTTGACCACCAAAGAATGGCTCTGTTAAATCCTTGATAGACTTGTCTTGTAAATTTACCAATCTTAGTTTGACTTGTTTTCCAAATGGATGTTTTTGCACTTGATCTTCTAAGTAGGTAATAATAGTAGCTTGTTTACTATTAGGGCTAATATGCGCAAACCAATTTGAGTAATTATCAAAAGTAACTTGTTCTGGATTAGATCCATCGGGATGCATTCTCCAAATTTGCATCATCCCTGATCTAAAAGAATTAAAATAAATGAATTTCCCATCAGGACTATATTCTGGACCATCATCTAAACCTACTGCCTCTGTTAATTTTGTTTCTTCTCCTCCATTACTACTCATTGCATACACATCGTATTCGCCATTGCGTTCTGCACAATAAACAATTGTTTTACCATCGGGAGAAACACCATGCCAATAAGAAGGTGTATTTGCTGTAAGTCTCATTGGGCTCCCCCCTTCACTGGCAACTTTGAATATAAACGAGGATCCTTCTTTAATGGTAGGTAAGCTGCTAGAAATAAATAAAGTTTTACCATCAAAAGTATAGCCATGATCGTTGTTTGCGTTCTGAATATCGCCGGTTGGAAGTACTCCCAATTTTTCTCCCTTTATACTCACTCTTTCTAAAATGCCTGATGCATTAATTAATAAAAATTTACCATCATGTGACCAATTGGGCGCTTCAAAGTGTCTTTTTTCACGAAGTATTAATTCGGCTTTTCCGGTTTCAAGCGTATATACATACAAAGAACTAATAGCAACTTTACCATCGGGTATTTGTGCATTCAATTGAAAAGCAAAAAAGAAACATAAGAAAAAGTTTAGAAATATTTTCATGATATCATGATTAAGGGGTTACTACAATAAGAACATTTTTAATACTAATAAATATAAGTAAATTTACAGCGTCCTTTAGAAAAAATATATGAACAGAAGCGAACAATTAAAAGCCCTTGAAAATGAGATCCTCTGGGATATTATTGTCATTGGTGGTGGCGCTACTGGCGTAGGTACAGCCTTGGATGCAGCAGCAAGAGGATATAAAACCTTACTCATTGAAGGACATGATTTTGCGAAAGGAACTTCTAGTAGATCTACCAAACTCGTACATGGCGGAGTAAGATATTTACAGCAAGGCAATATAAAATTAGTCAGAGAGGCGCTTAGAGAAAGAGGATACTTATTAAAAAATGCACCGCATTTAACTTCCATTCAAACATTTATAGTACCCGTTTTTAGTTGGTGGGAGAAAGTATTTTATGGCTTAGGACTTAAAATATATGACTTACTGTCTGGTAAATTATCCTTGGGCGACACGCAAATACTTTCCAAAAAAGAAACGATAGCACATTTACCTACTATCAATACAAATAGATTAGCAGGTGGTATTCTCTATTTTGATGGTCAATTCAATGATAGTCAGTTGGCAATAGAAATAGCAGCCACCGCCATAAAAAAAGGAGCCACCGTATTAAACTATTGTATGGCGACTGGTTTTACAAAAACGAATGGAAAAATTACGGGTGTTGAATGTGTTGATATACTTTCAGCAAAAAAATATGCGCTCCAAACAAAAGTGGTTATAAATGCAACAGGGGTATTTACCAATGCGGTGGTGCAAATGGATGATCAATTACAACATGATTTAGTAAGCCCTTCTCAAGGCATACACTTAGTAGTAGATGCTCGCTTTTTTCCAACTGTCGATGCCATGATGATTCCAAAAACAGACGACGGCCGAGTGTTATTTGCAGTACCCTGGCATGATAAAATTGTTTTAGGCACCACAGATACGCCCATAGAAACAACTTCATTTGAGCCCCTCCCTTTAGAAGAGGAAATTGAATTTATTATCAAGCATTTCAATAAATATAGTAACGCCTCTATTACAAGAGCTCATGTAAATAGTGTGTATGTTGGATTAAGGCCTCTTGTTAAACAAAAAGTAAAAGGAAGTACAGCACTTATTTCACGCGAGCATCATTTAAGCATCTCCCCTAGTAACCTTATTACCATTACTGGTGGGAAGTGGACTACCTATAGAAAAATGGCTGCAGATGCAATTGACAATGCCGCATTTGTAGGAAAATTAAATAAAGAAAAATGTAGTACTGCTAGTATTGAAATTGGCGATGAGTTAGAAAAAGAAAATCGAATGATAGCTATTTTAAAAACTGATTTAACACTGTCCCCATTAATACATCCAGCCTATCATTTTATAAAAGCAGAAATAGTGTATGCAGTGCAGTATGAAATGGCCATGTGCATAGAAGATATTTTAGCAAGAAGAATTAGATTGCTTTTTTTAGATGCAAGAATAGCCATAGAATCGGCACCCTTAGTGGCAAGCATTATGGCGCCTTATTTACACAAAGATAAAAACTGGGAATTGGCGGAAGTAGAAAAATTTACAGCTTTAGCAAAACAATATATTTTAACATAAAATTAAAGTATGAAAAAATAAAATTTTGCATCTACTTAGCTTGTATTTAACAGCCCAATTCATAAAAAAAAGTTAAAGGGGATATTTTCCATTAAACCTTTATTGCATAAATAAGTCCTAAGCGCATTAAAACTTATTTGCATTAAAATTTTAATCCCTTTTTTATGAAAAAGACTAGCCTACTCTTCTACTCGCTTATTCTTGTAATTGGACTTATTGCAAGTTGTTCAAAAAACGACCTACTCACTTCTTCCATCAATAATAGTAATGATAACAATATAGTTGCAGATAAAGCACCCGTCAAATTGCCTACTATAGCCATTATAGACCCATTTGCTGCCGTAAAAATTGCATTTGGAAATAATATCGACCCTGTTAATTTGCTTAATTATGCCAATCAAATCAAACCCAACTATATTAATAAAGACAATGCGAGGGGTAATAATATAACAAATCCAAAAGCAACTTTAGGCAGGGTGTTATTTTATGATAAAAATTTAAGCACTACAAATACTATTTCATGCAGTAGCTGCCATAAACAAAATTTTGCCTTTAGTGATACAGCGCTTATTAGCAATGGCGTGGAAGGTGGTTTAACAGTAAGGCATTCTATGCGATTAATAAATACAAGGTTTGCCAATGAAAGTAAATTTTTCTGGAACGAGCGTGCTATAACACTAGAGCAACAAACCACCATGCCAATTCAAGATCATCTAGAAATGGGATTTAGCGGCTTAAATGGAAGAGGAAATATGGCAAGTTTATTATCAAAACTTTCAAAAATTAATTATTACAAAGAGCTTTTCAAATTTGTTTATGGAGATACTATAGTTACAGAACCTAGACTACAAGAAACATTGGCTCAGTTTGTTAGAAGTATTCAATCATTTGATTCGAAATATGATATTGGACGCGCACAAGTTAACAATGACAATGATCCATTTCTTAATTTCTCTGTTGTTGAAAATACCGGTAAAAGGTTATTCTTGACACCTCCCGTATTTAATCAAAATGGCATCAGAATTGCAGGCGGATTAGGCTGTAATGGTTGTCACAATGCACCTGAATTTGATATCGATCCCAATTCAAGAAACAATGGAATTATTGGCATTATAGGTAGCACTGCTTTAGAATTAAATGATACTAGAGCCCCTTCCCTTAGAGATTTGACTAAAACAGATGGCAGTTTGAATAGCCGTATGATGCACAATGGAGTTTTTAATAGTTTACGTGCAGTAATGGGACATTATAATAATATTCCTAACAACCCAAGAAACACCAATTTAGATGGGAGGTTAAAGCCCAATAACAATGGTCAACAATTAAATTTAACCACTGAAGAAACAGATGCAGTTATTGCTTTTATGAGGACGCTATCAGGCACTTTAGTCTATACAGATAAGAAATGGGCTAGTCCTTTTGTTAATCAATAAAAATTATCATAGAACAAGGGTGAATTTAAATGAACTACTACTTATTGACACCTATAAAACAACGGATTCTATTTACAAGTCGATGGCTTTATTGATAAAATGAATAAGTGGCGACATAGATTCGAAACAAGCAATAACTTTTTTTACTAAATTTTTGTTTAGTACCTCTGCGTCTGTTATTTCAGTAGTAGCCACAAAGTTTTTTAGTTTTAAAAATTCAATGGCTGGATTGTCTAGCTCATAACCCTTGGGGGGTCTCACTAATTTATCTGTTTCACTCAATCCGCCGTAATTATTTTTAAATTTCTTTTCATTCACAATGCCTTTAAATTCTTTAAAGCAATAATCAATCTCTTGTCTTAATTTTTTTAATTCCGGCGCCATAGGCATCCATAAGCCGCCTCCAATAAAACAAGCGCCAGGTTCTAAATGAAAGTAATACCCTGCACAATCTATTTTTTTTGCACCCTTGCTAAAACTAGCGCCAAAATTAGTTTTATAAGGATCTTTGTTTTTACTAAAACGAACGTCTCTATTAATTCTGAAAACACATTGCTTGGGTTCTAGATTTAGCAAAGACTTATCTTTTAATTTCATGCCGTCAAGCACTTGGGTTACAAATTGTAAATACTCTTGTTTAGCACTTTCATACTTAGGTCTGTTTTTTTCAAACCATTCTCTATTATTATTCTTTTTAAGTGCCTTTAGAAATTGGAGGGTAGTTGGTTGAATCATATGATATTCATTGAAGTATAAAGTAGGGTAAATTTAATATAAGATTTTAGTATAAAAATAATTAAAAATCAAGATTCTCAATAAATACCTACTTAACTTTAGCACTCAAAATAAAATCATGCCCAATACCAAATCATACGCCGCATTAAGCGCTACCACACCATTAGAAGCCTATTCGTTTGATAGAAGAACCCTAGGTGAAAACGATGTACAAGTAGAAATATTATATTGTGGCGTTTGCCATAGCGACTTACACCAAGCCAAAAACGAATGGGGCGGGTCTGTTTATCCAATGGTACCAGGGCATGAGATAGTAGGAAAAGTAAGTGCAGTGGGAAGTAATGTAAGTAAGTTTAAAATTGGTGATTTAGCTGGCGTGGGCGTAATGGTAGATAGCTGTAGAACCTGCAAAAATTGCCAAGAGAGCTTAGAACAATATTGTGCCGAAGGAATGACTGGTACTTATAATGCGAAAGAAAGAAACGGATCTGGCATAACTATGGGAGGTTATTCAACACAAATAGTCGTTGATCAACGATATACATTACATGTTTCACCAAAATTAGATTTAGCTGCAGTAGCACCATTATTATGTGCAGGTATCACTACTTATTCTCCACTCGTATTTGCAGGTGTTAAGAAAGGTATGAAAGTGGCAGTAGTAGGTTTGGGTGGACTAGGACATATGGGTGTAAAATTTGCAGTTTCATTTGGTGCAGAAGTAACCGTTATAAGTACTTCGCCTTCTAAAGAAGCAGATGCAAAAAAATTAGGCGCTACTCATTTTTTATTAAGCACCGATCCAGAAGCAATGAAAAAGTACAATAGCTATTTTGATGTCATCTTAGATGCTATTTCTGCCAATCATGATTTTACAACTTATTTGAATTTATTAGCTACCAACGGAAAATTAATGGTAGTAGGTCTTCCCATAGAATCGCCAAAGGTTCAACCTTTCTCCTTAGTCACTAACAGACGCAGTGTAATTGGTTCGTGTATTGGAGGTATGCAAGAAACACAAGAAATGCTTGATTATTGTGCCGAACACAATATTGTATCTGACATAGAAATAATTTCTATGCAAGGTATTAATGAAGCGTATACAAGAATGTTGAAAGGCGATGTAAAATATCGTTTCGTAATTGACTTAGCGAGCTTAAAAAGTTAATAAACTTTTGGGGCTATTCCTCTTTTTGAACACTACATATTTAAACAGTCTTTTTTGGAGGAAGTGCGAAAGCTGTGGCCTCGTGTGTGAAATTGCCATTGTGCGCACCATCACAAAAAGGTTTGTTTTTGCTTAAGCCGCAACGACACAAACCAATAACTTCTCTACCTGCTAAATCATATTGATTACCAGCGCGATCTTCAATAGTAAAATCACCTTCCACTTTCAAAGAACCGTTATTGTTAATAATAATTTTAGTAGCCATATTTTTAATTTTAGGACTCAAAAATAGGGCTTCTTGGCTTATAGTTAGTGATTGTTTTTGAAAAATAAGCTAAGTCCTTGCCGACCTTAAACAAATTGTTCCAAAATGGGTTTTTACAAGTAAATTTACACCCGCCTATTTGCGAAAAATAATGAAAGGATTTCACTTTAAAACATACCAAGCACCAGACCAATCACCCTTTGATAGATTGTTTGAGATATTCAAGGAATTGATTGTACATACTTCTGGTGATTTTGACGAAACCATTAGCTGGATGCATGAATTAGATGTGGAATATAAATTAACTGATGAAAAATATACCATTGACGATTTTATTGAAGACCTTAAAAAGAAGGGCTATATCAAACAAGAAATTAAAGATGGTGGAGGAGATGGCGAAACAAAAATAACGGCTAAAACAGAAAGGGCTATTAGACAACAAGCTTTGAATAATATTTTTGGCAACTTACAAAAAGCAGGACGCGGAAATCACAAGACTAAAACATTAGGGCAAGGCGACGAACGCAACGGTGAATTCAGAGAATTTAATTTTGGCGATAATATTGAAAATATTTCTTTGACAGAAAGTATTAAGAATGCACAAATTAATCATGGCATAGATTCCTTTAATTTAACTGAAAACGATTTAGTACTTGAAGAGACAGAGCAAAAGTCACAAATGAGTACGGTGTTAATGATTGATATTAGTCATAGCATGATATTATATGGAGAAGATAGAATTACGCCAGCTAAAAAAGTAGCGATGGCGTTGGCAGAATTAATTACCACTCGTTATCCTAAAGACACCATTGATATTTTAGTATTTGGTGACGACGCTTGGACCATTACTATACAAGAATTACCATATTTAAAAGTGGGGCCTTATCATACTAATACCGTGGCGGGTTTACAGTTGGCTATGGATATTTTAAGAAGAAAAAGAAATACCAATAAGCAAATATTTATGATTACAGATGGCAAGCCAAGTTGTATAAAAGAGCCAGATGGAAACTACTATATGAATAGTAATGGACTAGACCAATACATTGTAGAAAAATGCTACAATCAAGCAAAGATGGCCAGAAAATTACATATTCCCATTACCACTTTCATGATTGCGCAGGACCCCTATTTGCAAAAATTTGTGAATGCATTTACCGAAGCCAATCAAGGGAAAGCCTTTTACACAGGATTAAAGGGATTAGGAGAGATGATTTTTGAAGATTACGAAACCAATAGAAAAAAGAAACTTAAATAAATAGTTTAATAACATCCTTATGAAAATTGACAAAATAAAAACGCTAGGCGACTTAAAAAAACAAGGCTACCAAAGTAAAAGTATAAAAGACGAATTAAGAGATAATTTAATTCTTAAAATAAAGGAAGGGGTTCCTGCTTTTGAAGGCATACATGGTTTTGAAGAAACTGTTATTCCTGAAATTGAAAGAGCCATTTTATCGAAGCATAATATTAATTTATTAGGTTTAAGAGGACAGGCCAAAACAAAACTAGCTCGATTAATGATTCAGTTATTAGATGAGTATATTCCTTTTGTGGCTGGCTCTGAAATTAATGACGACCCCTTAGCCCCTATTTCAAGATTTGCTAAGGATTTAATGGCAGAGAAAGGCGACGCTACTCCTATTGAATGGCTTCACCGTAACGAACGTTTCTTTGAAAAGCTAGCTACACCTGATGTTACCATTGCAGATATCATTGGCGATGTGGATCCTATCAAGGCGGCAAATTTGAAATTATCTTATGCAGACGAGCGTGTGATTCATTTTGGAATGATTCCAAGAGCCAACAGAAGCATCTTTGTAATTAACGAGTTACCCGATTTACAAGCAAGAATACAAGTAGCGTTATTTAATATTTTACAGGAAGGTGATATTCAAATTAGAGGCTTTAAATTAAGAATGAATTTAGACATACAATTTATTTTCACCGCTAACCCTGAAGACTATACGAATAGAGGAAGTATTGTAACCCCTTTAAAAGACAGAATTGGTTCACAAATTTTAACGCATTATCCTAAAAATATAGCAGTCGCTAAAAAAATTACAGAGCAAGAAGCTAAAATTAATGCGGTACAGTCTGAAATAGTATATATCCCTAATTTAGCCAAAGACATTATTGAACAAATAAGTTTTGAAGCAAGGTCAAGTGAATTCATAGATGCCAAAAGTGGTGTGAGTGCGAGAATGACCATTAGTGCTATGGAAAATTTAATTAGTGCTGCCGAAAGAAGAGCATTAAAAAATAGTTTACCAAAAACGGCTGTTCGCTTATCAGATTTTATGGGCATTATTCCTGCGATTACAGGAAAAATTGAATTGGTTTATGAAGGTGAACAAGAAGGAGCCGAAGTTATTGCTATACATTTAATTGAAAAGGCAATTAGTACCTTATTTAAAAATCAATTCCCAAAAATTAGTAAACTAGAAAAGCAAAATGAAAAAAATGCTTATTCTGAATTGCTTGAATGGTTTATTGCTGAAGGTGGCTTTGAATTATATGAAGATTTTGACGAAAAACAATATAAGAAAGTTTTAGATGAAGTAAAACCACTGGATGCACTTATGAAGAAGTATGCTCCTGATACCACAAAGGAAGATGCTTACTTTATGAAGGAATTTATTTTATGGGCTTTAGTTGAAAATAAAAAATTGAATAAGGAAAAATTGACAGAAGGATTTTCATTCAAAGACATACTGGGGCACTTAATAAATAAACTGTAGTTATTATTTAAATAGATACAGCCATCAGTTATCATCAACTAGAATTGCTGACCAAAATCATAGATATTTTTACCATAATGGATGGTAATTAAAGACATTTATGCGCCAACGCATAAAGCTACAGCAACTGTAATTTTAAATTTACATATCATTAATCAACCAAATAAATAGATGATATGAAAAAAATAAATTTAGTTTTAATCGTACTTCTTACAAGTACAATATTCGCATGTAATAGCGCAGATGTAAAAGAAGAGCAAAATGAAAAGACAGAGAATGGTCCTTCAATTGGACAGTCTGGTGTACAAGACGATGCCTCTCAAAAAAATGTTGTTCAAGTGGCTGTTAGTAGCAAAGATCACACTACATTAGTAACTGCTATTAAAGCAGGCGAATTAGTGGATGCCTTAAGTAATGCGGGACCCTTTACGGTTTTCGCTCCTACCAATGAGGCATTTAATAAATTGCCAGCTGGTACGGTAGAAGGATTATTAAAACCTGAATCAAAGGAGACATTGGTAGACATTTTACAATATCATGTATCAGTTGGAGTATATAAAGCAGATGCTTTAAGAGATGGTCAAAGCATTGGCCAAGTCAACGGAGATAATATTAAAATTACTAAAAAAGAAGGGGTATTATATGTAAATGGAACAGCTAAAATAGTAGCAAGTATTCCATCTTCTAATGGTATTATTCATGTAATTGATGGAGTATTACTTCCGCCGAAAAAATAGTTTTTTCAGTTTTTGGTTTCTTTATAATTGCTCATGCTTTTAGCTTGGGCAATTTTTTGTGCCAGAACCATTGAAATACTAATAGCTCTTTGCTTAATTAATGCTGCATTAGGCCCCTCAAAATTTTCATCAACAGTTTCAACAAACAACTTATTCCACTGATCAAAATGAGTATTATTTAACGGAGTTAAATGATGCAAATGGGTATGCAAGTTGATAGGATTGCCAGAATAACTGCCCGTATAAAACAAAGTGTTTTCCCAAAAGTCATACATGATAGGCAAATGCTTGCCCCAATTGACGTTTGCTACTTCATTAAAAATATATCCCAATGTAAAATCTACTTTTATTTTGGTATAAAATCTATCAACTAAAAGTATTATTTCTTTTCTTGAATCAATGTCGGATTTCATAATTAATTTTATTAAAGTATTGAGCGCGGTTCCAGATTATTTACCTTATAAATCTTTCCTATTAAATTTGTGCGTTGAAAAATATAAGGGAATAATTATCCAAAGTGTCAATGTTATAAAGGCTATGGTTACCCCCGCAATAGTTCCAAAGAAGTCTTTAAAAATAGCCCCTGTATACCCCATCATTGCAGAAATGTCTAACTGTAGTAAAATAAGGATCCTGCCTAAATCAATAGGATTAAGGGCACTTACTAAAATCATTGGTTTTTCCAAAGGATAATCGGCAAATTGAAATAATAAAAACAAGACAAAGCCATCAAATAATAAAGAGAAATACATCCATAGTAAAATGGCCAGCCCTATTCCCTTGGCTTTGTCTCTAATTTGAACGGCAGCCCATAATGCAATAGCCACAAAAATGACAGTTAATAAAATTCCTACAATTAGTAATAAAAAACCAATAGCATTAAACTGAAATAATAAAACGGGTACCCCAATACCTATTACAAAGGCCATAGATAATGAAATAGCAAGTCCTACGGAAAAACTTAACCAAATACTTTTTCTTTGTAAGGGCTGACTCACTAATAATTCAATAAATTCAGTACTATTGTATATATAAATGGTAGAAAATAGCAGGCTAAATAAAGGAACAATAATTAAAATAATGTTCAATAAACTCAATAGCCCTTTATTGGCATTGTCTTCTAAGCTAAATAAACTCAAGGAAGTGGCTAATAATACGATAGTGTAAATAATCATTATTCTACTTCTAAGAATATCGGTCATTATATATTTTACTATTTTTTTCATTATATAAAATAATTATGCGTTTTTTAACATGATAGTTGCGATAGCCTTGGCTAATTTTTCTTCCCCTGTATTTTGTCTTAATATTTCAATAGATTGATGAAAACATAATTTACCCTCTTGCATATAAATAACTTCAGTCACCAAATCGTCTATATCACTTAAAACATGCGAAGTCACTAAAATCAACTTGCCATTATCTTTCTCCGCAATAATTTTTTCTTTTAATATTTCAGAAGCTATTGGATCTAAACCTGCTGTAGGCTCATCTAATATTAAAACTGCTGGGTTAAATAAAAAGGCTAAGGCAGCACTTACTTTTTGAGTAGTACCACCGGATAAGGTTCCCATTCTTTTATGAAGCAAGGAATTTAATTTAAACCCAACAATAAGATCCTCGTCTAATACTTGTTGGGTGTTTCTTATATCTTTCATCATGCCCAATAATTGCCCAATAGTCATATTTTCAGGGTATTTGCCAATTTGAGGCATATAGCCAATAGCAGCCCTATAGGCCCAATCTTTATTAATATTTTTTTTGTCAAATGTTATAAAACCGCTATCAGGAATAGCCATTCCTAAAATACATTTAATGAGTGTTGTTTTGCCGCTACCATTTGGGCCAATTAAAATAACACACTCTCCCTTATTACAGGTAACAGATACATTATCTAATGCTTTTAGTTTTCCGTATTGTTTGGTTACATTATTTGCAATAATCATACTATTAATTTTAAAATGCTTTTCTCATTAAAGGAGTATTATCTTTTAAATTTTCTGGCGTTAAGCTTGGTATTAATTTTTCGGTCTTATCTAATAATGATGTAATGAAGCTTCTAAAGAGCATCATGGCTGGCGGATTTTGTTCTACAATCATAGAATACAAACTCACGGGTCTATAAGGTATATCTCCAATTTTATCTCGGTTTAAATCATACCCTTCGTATTTATCCCAGTAATTTTTATTGAACGTATTCAAGACAAGGCTTCCATTCGTGCCAATATCAAAAGTATTACCCTCAAAATTATTTTGAGCAACATTAATATCCATGCAACTGGCTTGAATTTTCATTGCCCATCCGTTATTCTTAAAAATATTATGATTCATTTGTATTCTTGATGCCCCTTCTAAATAAATACCACTCGTATTTTTTTCAAAGACATTACCTACTATATAACTATCCGAAATTTCTTTTAATAACAAGCCATATGCAGCGTCGCCCCAATTCTCTTTAAAATTATTAGCAAGCATGCTAACTTTATTAGAATACATTACAGCTACACCAGCGCCATTAGCAATAAATGAGTTAGATTGATAAGTATCATTATTTGAAAACATGAAATGCAAGCCATATCTGATATTATGAGTAGTAGTATTTGCTTTAATTAAAGAATTGGTGACAAACTCAAAATAGATGCCGTCTCTATGGCCATCAATGGTATTACCAATAATATGCAAGCTGTCCGATTTCCAACAATGAACACCATTACCACTTTGTTGCTCCCCCTTATTGTAAGCTTTTAATTGATTGTTTTTAACAACGCAGTTTTTTGCATATTGTAAGTAAATACCAAAATAAGTGTCGTCTAAAATATTATTTTGTATTACAACCTCCCTACTATCATAAATTTTTATTCCTGCATAATCATCTAAATTAGAAGTGCCAGAATGATAAATTTTAAAACCATCAATTACAACTTTATTAGCTTTAATAGAAATTACCTCAAATTTATTTTGCCCATCTAAAATGGGGTACTTTTTCCCAATAAGAGTAAGTTGCTTTGAAATAATCAAATTACCCTCCTTATACGTTCCAGATGACACCAAAATTGTATCTCCCTTATTTGCAATATGTATTGCAGAACGAATGGATTTTATTTTTTGCAAGGGACCTACATAAATTATGTTTGCAAAATTTTCTATCCAAAATATCAATGCCATCAATATCAGTATGGCTTTTTTCATTGTAGAACTTCTTTAAGCGTTACAATACTGCCTGTATTTGCTGATATATAATTCAACGCACTGTCTTTAATAGAAAAAGCCGCGAAAGTTCCATTCATAGGGCCATGTAGGTTATTACTTCTAATAATAATTGCTTCGTTTGAATTTATTAGAAAGTGTGACCCAATAAAATCGGCAAAGTAGATTGAAGCAACCTTTATTGAATTATTTTGAGGGCTATGTAAATAAGCAGCAAGACAATTTGGATCATCGAAAATGTATTTTTTCCCTTTTTCCGAAATTAAAACAGCACCAAAACGGTTATCCGAAATGGACATTTTGCAATAAGTGCAAGCATCTTTTCCAATTTTTATATTAGGTCGAATAGGATTGCATGCAAAAGCATTTGTCATTAAAAATAGTAACCCTACTGTGCTTTTGATAATTTTTTTTGAAAATAATTTTACTGAACTATTACTTCTATAGGCCAAAATTGATAGTGTCAAAAGTGTAATTCCCACGACTATAAAAATCCAACCTCCTATATCGGGAACCGAATAAGCGCCAAAATTTAATAATTGTTTATAGCCTATTAATGGTGGCTGATAGGACATGCCTGGCACTTTAATAGCTGCATCTGGATTGAGTTCATGACCATAATTATATTCCCAACGCCAAAAATCTGCCATGGCTATAACGCCAAATAAGATAAAAAATATCAATAAAGTATATAATAGTTTCTTTCGAGCTAACAAAGCGGTAATCATACAAAAGATGGAAAAAAAGAGAATGCAGTATGGTAAGATCACAAATTCTGGAAAATCTTTTTCATGAAGTGTTTTCATACCAATATAATGATTCAACCCATTAATAATATCTACATTTCCTCCCAATTTATTGGCATATATCGAAAGTCCTAAACCTTCAGGATACTGAGGTGCATTTAATTCTATGCTCCACATGGGTACATATAAAACCACAATTAATAAAAGTGCAGAAACAAATAATATAACGCGATTACTTATATTCAATTTACTCGAATTCATTAAAATAATATTAAAGTTACCATTACGAACTAGTGGGTCTAATAAATAGTAAGACCCACTAGTGCATAGTATTAGTAGATGTAGTAGAAATTTATTTTTTCTTACCCTTTTCTTTCTCCTCCCCTTTTTCATCGCCTTCCACTTTTGGCATATTCGTGCCTAAACTATAACTAAGTGGCACATTGCTTCCAACAGGAGATACTCTTACATAACCTTGCATTTCTTGGTGTAAAGCACTGCAGAAATCAGTACAATAAATAGGCACCATACCAACGCGGTCTGGTGTCCACTTTAATGTTTGTGTTTCGCCAGGCATAATTAGTAATTCCGCATTGGCAGCACCTTTGATTCCAAAACCATGTGGCACATCCCAATCCTGCTCTAAATTGGTTACATGAAAATATACATCGTCTCCCATTCTAATCCCTTCAATATTATCTGGAGAAAAGTGAGATCTAATAGCAGTCATATATACATGAACATTTTTGCCTTCACGAACTACTTTAGTAGCGCCTTCTCCAATGGATGCATATTTATGTTTATTGTCGTCTAGTTTGTAAAACTTAGTACTATTATTTTTAATAAGTTCTGCAGGAGCAATTTGTGCATAATGCGGTTCACCAATAGTTGGGAAGTCTAAAATTAATTGCATCTTATCGCCACTGATATCAAAAAGTTGAGCACTTTGAGAAAGCTCTGGACCTGTAGGTAAATATCTATCTTTTGTAATTTTATTATACGCCACTAAATATTTCCCATTGGGGTTTTTTGTATCGCCACCCGCAACTGTTAAATGACCTACTGAATAATAAGTTGATGCTCTGTCTAATACTTTTAAATCTTTAATATTCCATTTTACTATTTCAGAAGAAACAAAGAAAGAAGTATAGGCATTGCCCTTGTTATCAAATTCTGTATGCAAAGGCCCTAGTCCAGGCTTCTTTACTTCTCCATACAATACTGATTCATACTTCAATACAGGGATGCCTTCAAAAGTGCCAATGAAATCTTTAGCTTGTATGGTTTTAAGCATTTTATCAAAACCAAATACAGGTATAACAGCAGCTAATTTTCCACTTCCAACAATATACTCTCCTGTAGGACTCACATCACATCCATGTGGTGATTTAGGACATGGGATAAAATAACATAAGTCGGCTAGCTCTTTTGAATCAAGCACAATAACTTCTGTTTTTATCTCTGAAGTGGCAGTATGTGTTTTTTCATTATACGTGTTGTGAGCATAACGTACGCTTTTCTTTTTCCCTTTCCCAGCTTTTAAATACTCTTCCGCTTTCTTCCAGTTTACTGCTAAAATAAAATCTTTATCTTTTTGTGAAGCATTTACCTCTAACAGTGTATTGGCTTGCTCGGTATTATAACAAGAAAAGAAAAACCAACCATGAGAAACCCCTTTTCCCGCTCTACTTAAATCGAAATTAAAACCAGGACATTGAATTTGGAAAGCTAATTCCATCTTGCCATCCTCTTTTTTAACACTAATAAAACTCAAAGTGCCTTTAAAATTTTTCTTATAGGTATTAATAGGCACATCGCCATTTACATCATCTGGAGGAACACTAAATCTAGTTCCGGCAACCACATATTCTGTATTTTCTGTTAAAAAGGGCGATGAGTGATTGCCTGCACTATTAGGCAACTCGATAATTTCAGCAGTCCTAAATGTTTTTAAATCAATACGCGCAACTCTAGGTGTATTATTGGCGTTTCCAAACACCCATTTTCCATCATAATCGCCATTTGTTTTTGATAACTGGACATGGTGTAAATCATCCCAAGGCACAAAACCATGAGAAGTATTTAACATGGGTTTCGTTTCTTCACTAAAGCCATATCCTTTTTCTGGATCAACAGAGAAAACAGGAATCACTCTTAATAATCTTCCCGATGGTAAACCATAGGCGCTCATTTGACCGCTAAAACCACCTGAAACAAAATTATAAAATTCGTCATACTTACCTGGAGCTACATAAACTTTTGCAGCAGCATCAGCACTAATAGTATTGTTTGCATTTTTAGGCTTACAAGAAGCCAAAGTAAAAACAAACGCGACTGAAATAAATAGCCAATGTTTAAAATGTAAATTTTTCATAAATGAATATTTGAAGTTGAGTAAAATATATTTTTCCAAAATTGAAATCAGTTATTTTTTTAGAATTATTTTTTTGAATCATTTTTACGCATGAATTCATAAATATTTCTTGCATCATCATCTGTAACATTTTGATTTGGCATACGCACTAAACAAATTTCTAATTGTGCTTGTGCTTTAGGATCCTTATTTAGCATAGCATCTGTATTAGTTACGAAATTCATAATCCACTCTGGCTTGAATCTTTCTGTAACCCCTTTCCAACCGGGTCCTACTAATTTTTCACCGGTAAGTTTATGACAAGCGCTACATTTAACAGCAAAAACTTTTGTACCAGCTTGAACTAATTTTTCATCAATGGTAGCTCCAACTTCTACTTTTGTAAACTTACCTTCTCCCCTTTGAGGATCATAAGTAGGGTTAGTATTTGGATCGCTTGCAGAAGCAGTAACTGCGTCGGTTGCAACTGTTTGTTGTCCACCACAAGCATATAAAATTGATAAAACCATCAAGATGGTAAATGTTTTTTTCATATTAATTATATTTTAATGAATGATCCACAAGATTAGAACAGCTTCAAAATAGTTTTTATGCGTACACTCATAATACAAATTCATAGTCTATAATGAAAGTGAATAGTGTATTCTAAAAGATTGATTGTCTATACATTAAGTGAGAAAAAGTTGTTTTATGACACTTGTCATACAACTTATGACAAGTGTCATGTTTTAATCATATATAAAAAAATAGTTTAGTACCTAAATCATAAAAAAACTATATAATAAAATGATTATAGACATAAATACATTATTAGCCTGGGGGGCTGTATATAAAAAAGTTGGGCGAGACGAAATCATCTTTTCAGAAGGTGCAGAATGCAGCTACTATAATCAATTAGTATCAGGTATAGTTAAATGGGTCAATATTAATGAAGAGGGTAAAGAATATATACAAACTATGATTGAACCAGGTGAATGTTTCGGAGAACTTCCGCTATTTGACGATGGCCTATACGCAGCCTCCGCAATAGCTGACGAAGAAGTTGTCTTAATTAGATTACGTAAAAATACTTTTTTACAACTTATAAAAGAAAACAATGAAATTCATTTTGCATTCACAAAACTATTGGCCAAAAGAGTTCGTTTTAAATTCTTACTATTGAAATCAATAGCTTATCATGCGCCGGAAGTTAGGATTGCCGCATTACTGAACTACCTAAAGAAAGAGAATAAAAATTTCTGTACTAATTGCAATCAGCTAAAATTAACAAGGCAACAAATTGCAGACATGACCGGACTTCGTGTCGAAACAGTTATTCGTTCTATGCGCATCATGCACGATAAAGGCCATTTAGTCATTGAAAGAGGCAAGGTCTATTACTAGCTATAATTTAACGCACACTATGACTTAACGCATAAAATTAAGTCAATAGCATAAATAACTTTGTTTTCAAAATTACACTATGGGCAAGCCCTCTCACAATTGGCTCAAAATTTCAATTATTAATTTACTTATCGTTTCATTTGTAGGAGTCATTCTAAGGTATAAAATTGCTTTTTCATTACCATTTGTTGATCAAAAACATCTTCTACACGGACATTCTCATTTTGCTTTTGCTGGCTGGATTAATCAGGCAATTATGATTTTAATTATTCATTCCATTTCTTTTAATGATGAAAATAAATTGTTTAAAAAATTTAAGCCTTTATTGTTAATTAACTTACTCACCGCCTATGGAATGCTTATTAGTTTTGCCATTTCGGGCTATGGAGTATACTCCATTAGTTTTTCAACCCTATCTATTATCAATGCCTATGTTTTTGGAATATTAGTTTGGAGAGAACTTAATAAAACAAATAAAAATTTGAGAAGTTATTGGTGGTATAAAGCAGGCATTATATTTAACATGCTCTCTTCTGTTGGTGCATTCACACTATCCTTTCTAATGGCAAAGAATAGTATCAATCAAAACTATTATTTATTAGCAGTGTATGCTTTTTTACATTTTCAATATAATGGCTGGTTCTTTTTTGCATGTATGGGTCTTTTCATAAATCAAATTGAAAAAATAGAAGGTATTGCCAAAAATTTAAAGGTTATTTTTTGGTTATTTAGTATAGCTTGTATTCCAGCTTATTATTTATCGGCTCTTTGGTTACCTATACCCATCATCGGATATTGTATAATTGTACTAGCGGCTTTGGCTCAGTGTTTGGGATGGGGAATGCTCCTAATGCTTATCTATAAAAACAATAAGCAATTTGAGGCATTGATTCACCATAATGGGAGGTGGTTAGTGTACTTGGCAGGAATAGCACTAAGTATAAAATTACTATTACAATTAGTTTCAACCATCCCCTTTTTAAGTCAATTGGCATTTGGGTTTAGACCTGTTGTAATTGGATACCTCCATCTTATGCTTTTAGGCGTTATTTCCTTGTTTTTGTTAGGTTATATACTTGCGAGTCACCTATTTAAAATAAATTATTACACTAAAATAGGAAGTATAGTATTTGTAACTGGTATCATTATCAATCAACTAATATTATTAGTGCAAGGTATTGAGGCCATGAATTATATAGGTATCCCCTTTATCAATGAGAGTTTATTTGTAGTAGCAATAGTCATGTTTATGGGATTGGTATTAATAAATATACAAAATGAGTACAATCATAAAAGTAAAAATTAAATACATTCAATTTTACATAAATATATAAATATGAAAAACCTAGGAGAGGCAACTTTAAAAAGTATTGCATTAGAACATTTTGAATTTATTCCTGTTTTAGAAAAATACAGTTTAGATTTTTGTTGTCGTGGAAAAAAAACTTTGAAAGAAGCCTGTATAGAAAATGATTTATCATTAGAAACAATTTTAGCAGAAATAAATGAAGCTGGCGTACCCATTAAAGCACAAATGCCATTTAATGAAATGTCTGCAGATCAATTAATTTCCTATATTTTGATTCATCACCATTTTTATGTTAAAAATGCAATCCCTACTATATTAAATCATATTGGGAAAGTAGTTGCAAAGCATGGTGAAAGATACCCGCATATGGAAAAAGTTTTAGCATTATTTAATGCTGTTACCGATGAACTAATACCCCATATGCAAAAGGAAGAACAAATATTATTTCCTAGAATAAAAATAATTTTTGGCACTGATGAGCATGCGATTGCCTCTCAAAAAGTAATTGGTTTTATTGACGGCCCAATCAATGTAATGGAAATTGAACATGAAAAAGCAGGTGATTTATTATTTGAAATAAGAAGAATTACAAATCATTATAAAGCACCCGAAACAGCTTGCACTACGCATCGTGTATGCTTAGATGAATTAAAGGCTTTTGAAGAAGACCTGCATCAGCATGTTCACCTTGAAAATAATATTTTATTTCCTATGGCTAAAATTCAGATGAAAAATTAATTTCTCTTTATACTTGCTTTTTTCTGAATGATTTCCCCGCTTGCCGTTATACCGGTAACCGAGATTGTATATGTAGTACTTAGATCTCCTGTATAAAATTCAAGTTTCGCCTTACCCGAAGGACTAGTATATACATGACCATTCCAATATAGGGTAGACCTACTATCCTTGAAGGAAGCTTTTTTAATATCTAGATTGGAATAGTCTGGCATATTAAATAAAGGGGCTAAATAATATGAGTTAGGATAGTACTCTAAAGTGCCATATTGTTCAAAATGGTTTCTGAAATTCGACTTTCTTTGGGTATTAATGAGAATAACTCCATTGCTAGATCTTGAACCATAAAAAGCTGCTTCAGGGCCTTTTAAAACTTCTACAAAATCTATAATATCAGGAGATATTTTTGACATTTCTGCCATTACAGGACTACCTTGAAAGCCCATAAACATGCCTTCATTAGTATCTGATTGCGGACCATTGCCACCGCCTACCATTACACCATCCACAATCAGTAAAGGTTCGTCTTTAGCACTTATAGTAAATGAAGTAACACCTCCTAAGGTTAAATAGCCACCCCTCATGTGGAGACCTGGAATCATTAACATCGCAGTACTTGCATCAGTGGGGTTCATTTGCTGAATGGCTTCTCCAGTGATTATGCGAGAGAAAAGACTTATTCTTTTACTTGTATTGTAACTATTCGCCTTAATACTAGATTTAACAAAAACGGATTTCAACCATTCTTTACCCGTTCCCATGTAAATATCCTTCACATCAGTATTGCGTAAATTAGTAACTAGGTCTTTATCTTCAATGCTAAATTTCTTTTTTAAAGAAATGGGCGTTGGAAATTTTGGAAAAGGAGAATTGACATCGATGATTATCTTTTCATCCATCTTACTTCCCTTTAAGTTAGAAACTTGTAAAGTAAAAGCAACACTGTCTAAATAAGGGGGCACTTTAAATTCAAATTCTCCTTTTGCATTGGTAGTATCTGTATCAAAAAGATAAAATCTTTTATTAGTATATAAAGTCACTACCCGATTTGCGACAGCTATTTTTTTTCTATTAAGAATACGACCTTTGATATTTGAAAAAAGCGTATCAACGGGAAGCGCTGATTGTTTAATAACTATTTTATTAGCTAATGACTCTTTGCTATAATTTTTACCTTTAAAAATCATGGGTGCAGTCAATAATTCAAGGTCCTCATATATTTGAAAAGGTTCAAACAATGAAGTATTATTTGCTACATTATTAAGATCACTGGGTTCTTTCACTGTATTATCATCAGTAACAGCAACGGAAAGCGCTGTAAAATTAGGATGTAATACAGAGTCACCTTTGTACAAAGTTAAAATTACTTTCTCTCTAGGTAAATAATTTTCTTTATCTGTGGTGATAAATAACTCTTCTTTAGGTTTCGTGATAAATACTGTTCTTTCGCTTACTACTTCTTGTGCTTCATTAAACAATAAAAATGTAGAAATTCCTGCAGGAAAATTAGATTTAGGAATAGAAAGTTCATACATATCAACTCCCACACTTGCAAAACAAAGACTATCTCTGCTGAAGCCTAATATATAGGACTGTTTGCCTTTTTTATATAAAGAATCGCCTTGTGAAACAACTAATTTAATAGTAGTAGGTGTTTGATCTTTAATAGCTATTTGACTGCCATAATGATTAACAAAAGGTAAAAGTGATTTAAATGTTTGATTTCTCCATTTGAAATTAGCTGCATAATTTTTACTTTTAGATACAAAGAAAACAACTTTGCCTAGTCCTGTTACGCTATCTGTTGTAAACCAAGTTAAAGCCGAAGTATCTATATTATCATTGATATACCCTTCTACTTTCACTGGCGCACCAAACTCATCCACAGCCTTGATAGCAATTGTTGAATTAGTACCAGCAATAATCTCTCCTCCTTCAGGAAAAAATTGTAAACGAGGTGGCTGATTACTTGTTTTAATTTCCTTTACCGGTTCAGTTATAAATTCCAAGTTAGACGGATGTAGTTTACTAACAACATAAATAGGCACTACAAAAATAGAATTGGTATCATATTTTTGAATGGTGGCAGTATATAATCGCAACCAATAAAATCCTTCTCTTAACGAGTCTGATAATTTAATACGACCTTCTGTTTTTTCACTAGGAATATTTAATAATAATTGTGAGACAGCACTATCTTTTTCATTAACTACATCAACAAATAAAGTTTTACTGTGCGAAAAATATTTATGTGATAAAGAATTTACTATCCAAGCTTTAAACCAAAGTTCTTCCCCTGCCGCAAAAATATTTTTATTAGTTTGAACAAATATTTTTTCTGTGGTGGATGCCCTTAAATCACTTATAAATCTGCCTGCAAGACTATCGGTATTTTCAATATTAGTTTGTGCATTTGTAGGTTTTACAACAAAGAAGATAAAAATAAAACAAAAATATTTCAAGGGGATACGCATATAATCTAGTTTAGATTCACTTAAAAAAATTAGAAACTAATTTCAATAGTATAAAATTAGCGTTTAGGGTCTACTATTAATTAAAAAATGGATGAATGGCAGGCAAATAATTTGATTTATATTTTAAAAAATATTTTCTTCCTATATAAGAAATAACAGATGCTCCATTCCACGACAAAAATTGATAGAGATGAAAGTATTTGAACTAGGAATTGAGGGAGTTGTATCAAATTTAAGAGCCCGCTGCTAATTTGAGTCATATATCCATTAAACCAGCGTGCGCCAACAATTTCAAAGAATAAATAAATAAAAAGCGAGTTCATTCCTACGATGGTGAAAAATAAAAGATACTTTCTGTGATTGAGTATATCTATCCACCAGTAACAAATGGCTAGGCCAATCAAACACCATCCCAATGATGCCAAGGTAAAAGAACTAGTTGCAATTCTTTTAATAATAGGTGTTATCCCCAAATAATCAAACCCATACCCTACTACTAAACAAGACAAAGCAAACAGTACTATTTTTTTAATCTTATTCATATCGCCCTTATGGCCTGATTGTAAAAATAGTTTCCCTACCAAGGCGCCTGCAATAGTATGCACGGCAGTAGGGATACAATTAATAGCCACCCAACCATCTGCATTTATTTTATGCATCAGAACCGTGTCCATAAAATTTCCAAAATTGAATTGGTCTACAAAGGGTTGATCAAAACCAACAACATGCGTAAACCTATATAAACACTCTGTCAAAAGCAATAAACCAATAGCAAATAAAATTTGAAATAAAGCACTCCATTCAAAAATTAGAAATGCAACTAAGGTTGTAAAAGATAATTGTGTTAATACGTCCCATAATTCAAATGACAAACCTTTTGGTCGAACTGCATAATCTAACACCCCCCAAAAAAATAACCACCCGCTTCGTTTAAAAATTTTAAGAAAGGAATTATTCCATGTAACTCCATCTTGTTTTTGTTGATGTAAAGAATACGCCATGGCCACTCCTGCCATAAACATAAAGCCAGGTTGTATTAAATCCCAAAAGCGTAAACCATTCCAAGGATGATGAAAAAATTGTAAGAAAAATTTATTTACTGCCGTATTTTCTGTAGCCTTAAAAAAATGCTCATAAAGGCCTGTGCTTTCTAGTGCTAACAACACCATAATAAGGCCACGCATAAAATCAAGTGATTGCAATCTTTTCATATTACTATCTTTAAATTATTTTAAAAACCATATTTAAAAATAGCGAAATTAATTGCTATCTAGCGACAGATCCTCCATCGATGGCTAAATCAACCCCAGTAACAAAGGAAGATTCATCTGATGCTAAATACAAAGCCCCCATTGCAATTTCCAAAGGATCGGCCATACGGCCTTGAGGAGACATAGTCTTTATCATATCTGTCATGCCCGGCGCTTGCATCAATGCTTCAGTCATTGGTGTTAAAACACCCCCTGGACAAATTGTGTTAACACGAATTTTATCTTTAGCCAATGAAACAGCTAAATCCATTGAAAGTAACCGTAACCCTCCTTTAGAAGCAGAATAAGCGGTGCCATTCCCTCCCACCAATCCTGCAATGGAAGCAATATTAACAATAGATCCGCCACCCGCATTTCTTAAATGAGGAATACAAATTTTGCAACCTAAAAAGGGACCAGTTAAATTAATGGATATGACTTTACCCCAAAGATCAATACTTGTGTTCTCGCAATCGACATAACCCGGATATACACCAGCATTATTAATTAGCACATCTAATCTACCATATAATTTAATAGCAAGTTCAACTACATCCTTCCAATCGCCTTCACTAGTTACATTATGTTTGATGGAATTAATTGTTAACCCCTCTTTTTTAGCAATAGCTACCCAGGCTTCTAATTTTTCAATTTGAATATCAGTAGCAATTACTTTGGCCCCTTCTTGGGCAAATAATTTTGCTTCAGTAGCTCCCATTCCACCTGCAGCACCTGTAATGATGACTACTTTATTTTGTAAACGTCCCATAAAAATATTTTTAATGTTCCTAAAATTACAGCTTGCGCAATCCTTAAAACATGACAGACATCACTCCCAATAAGATCTACATCATGTTTGATATAGGCATAAAAAAATCAACTACCTAAATGAATAAGTAGTTGATTTAAAAAATGTAAAGAGGTATTTACTAAAACCTTAAACCACCTGGTCTTGGTTTTGGTAATTCATTGCGAGGAAGTTTTTGATCTCTTTGTGAAGCATCAAAAACAAAGGTAGCAACAATCGTTGCAATTTGTTTCAAATCATCTTCACTTACGTGATCAAGCACATCCATATTACTATGGTGCGTGCGTGTATCATATTCGATAGGATCTTGAATAAATTGAAAGCCAGGTAATCCCACACCATCAAATGATTGGTGATCGGTTCCGCCTGTATTGCTAATAGTAATAGTACCCGTAGTGATATCTTTCAATGGAGCAAACCATTGCGCAAAGATGTCTTTAGCAGCAGCATTATTTTGTAAATAAATGCCACGCACTTTACCCGTACCATTATCTATATTAAAATAAGAAGAGAATTTTTCATGAGAAGGTAATAATTCCATAGTAGCTGGATCTGCAAAAGTTTTTTTAACATACCCTCTTGAACCCAATAAGCCTTCTTCTTCTCCACCCCATAAACCAATACGAATAGTTCTCTTATTGTTTATACCAACTGTTTTTAAAATGCGTAAAGCTTCAATCATTACAGCACTTCCAGAGGCATTATCAGTAGCACCCGTACCTGTATGCCATGAATCTAAATGCGCACCAATCATTACAATTTCATCTTTTAATACCGGATCTGTACCAGGAATTTCTGCAATTACATTATAGCCTTGTAAATCTTTGTCATAAAATTTAGTTTTTACATCTGCATCTAACTTAACAGTTTTACCTGCTTTAACTAATCTTAGAATGGTATTATAATCTTCGATACCTATAGCAATATCTAAGAAATTTTCAGGATCTGTTCCTTTGTATCCACCACCACCTTGAGAAAAAATAGTACCATCATGAAAACGTGGGCTACTTGTAAGCATTGCCACAGCACCTTCACTAATAGCCATTGCTTTTAATATATTAAGCACATTGCCACTTCCGCGCATAGCTTGCATTCTTCTCATCATAGCAGTATCAGGTGCGCCACCTTGTGCACGAGGAGGTGCAGGAGCTGCATTAGCCATTTTCTCTAACTCTTCGTCTGTAAAACGAATCGCATCTGCTTTAAAACTTTGTTTGTAAGTTTCTAATTTATCAATAATGATAATTTTACCTTTTAAGTTACCGCGATATTGCTCTAAGCCAGCAGAGTCTTTAACGACTACTGCAATTACTTCAGCATTTTTTAAACCTTTTGTACCGCCAGTCCATGCTTTAGGATAATTAGATACTGCTTTATAGTAAGGGGCAGTCATTGCTAAATAAGATTTTTCAAGCTCCCAGCCTTTTCCAAATTCACCCCATGGATCCAATGCAGCATTGGTTAAACCAATGGATGCTAATTTGTCTTTTGCATAATTTGCTGCACGAAAATAACCTGGAGAATTGGTTAATCTATTACCATTTGCATCTGTTAAATTAAACATGATGTCCATAATCTGAGAACGCTTTAAGCCTTCTTCCTTAATCTTATCTATTGTTGCTAGGTCTAATTTTTCTTGTGCAGAAATAGCAGTAGAAAAAGCAAACAAACATAATAGAAACAGTGATGTTGTTTTTTTCATTTTGATTTTATTTATATTAATTGTTTTATGGAAATTTAAATATTTTATAATTTCGTATTCTTACTTTTTTTATTCAGTATCATCATATCCAAATTTTTGGTTTAACGCAAAAACAGCTTCTGCAGAAAAATCATTTTTATGGATTAACGCAAGTTGTCCATCAATAAGGCCACGCTTAGTAGGTAATAAAGAAATATTCTTTTCAAAAATGGCTAACGCTTCTTTGTTAGAAGGAACGCCGATGGTCTTAATAGCTTCCGCCACATCTTCCATTTGATGAATTACCGATAATATTTGATTGGGTATCCAAGATGTAATAGGTGTGCCTCCTGTAGCAATAGCATATTTGGTATTAGCCATAATATACTTTTGTACAAACTGCCAATGACCATTTCTAAAATGATAAATTTCTTCTAAAATACCTAAAAGAAAACACAAGCTTGTTGCATCTTTATTGTCTAATAATTTACCCATTAAACCTTTCGGATGCACTTCTTTCATTGAATTTTGTAAATCGCTGAAAAAATGTTGCACGCATTTTGGACGATATAAACGCAGGTCTAATAAGTATTTGGTAAGCTCATTTTGAGGATAATAAAAGATAACGCCAGAAAAAATATCTTGCATGGGTATAATATCATCTTGAGCCCCCGTCTGTCCTCTAAAGGCTTTGGGCTCTTCCCAAACTCCTTCATAAGTAACACCATCACCAAATAAATCTGTATTTCCTTTCACCCCCATGATAAATATTCTAAAATCATTATAGCGTTGCCATCTAGAAGCTTTCCACATTTCTTTTCTACGTACATTCATTTGCTTCATCGTCTCCCAGTTTTTTTCCAAAAAGGGAGAAACGTTTTTCTCTCCGCTATGAAGCGCCTGCAATGTTTGCATAACAGTACCCACTAAGTTTGCAGAAAAACGATTGATATCAACATGCAACATAATAAAACCAACTTCATCGGGTTGCCCAGAAAATTTATTACACATGGTAATATTCTCCCAATTTAAATCTCCTTTCTCATCTAATTTTTGATAGTTACCTAAAGAATAAGCATAATGATAATCGAGCCATGCAAACACATCTAATTTATCTGCTACCTTACAAAAAGGTTGTGCAATATTTTTAGGCAATGTTGTTCTGGCTTTACCATATTTACCATCTTTTCTAAATTGCTGAAAAGAGGGCTCTAATAAATAAGCAGAAGCCAAAAAACTATAAGATCTAAATAAAGCTTGTAAAACAAAAATGTCTGTTTCTTTCTCAATTTCGTCAACATGATTTTTAATAGCTAAAACAGGTGCTACAATTTCATTGGGCGTATTTAATAAACCAAACTCATTTTCACTTAATACTACGGGCATTGTATCCAATACAGTTTGTAAATCATTGTAAGTAGCGGGTAGTTTTACCATGGGCGCTTTAGTGGGCAAGAAGCCATGTTTGGCACTTACATCAAAAAAGCCATCTGAATAGTTTGATAAAATAGACATTACAAAAAATAAATTTAATATTTAATAGGGCGTATTGAAGCTATGAAAAAAAGCAACTAAAAATGCAGATTTTGGAGTTTTTACATGAGTGAAAATTGTAATGCTAAGCCTCAATTCAAAAGATTGATTATCAGTATTTTAAACAAGATATGTTGTCAGGCAATGCTTTGTCAAATACAAGCGCTGGGTGGTTTGTATACTTCAAATTACACTAATCGAATGAGGCGATCCAATGTCTTTAGAGTACCTTGCAGTTCTATTTATAGCCATCCAGGGCTATCATTTATAATTTTATAAAGTACAATTTTATGCAAATAGCAATTTTAGGTGCAGGTATGGTGGGAAGAGCAATGGCAATTGACCTTGCAAAAAAGTATTCAGTAACGTCATTCGACCTAAGCAAGGAATCACTTCAAATACTTTCCAATAAGAATAAAGCTGTTACCACAGTTCAAGCAGATTTAAGTGATTATGCAAATTATGCAACACTTTTAAGCAAGTTTGATTTTATCATTACAGCAGTTCCAGGATTTATGGGCTACAAAACTTTAGAAGCTGTCATCAATGCTAAAAAAAATGTCGTAGATATTTCGTTTTTCCCTGAAGACGCCTTACAGTTAACTGAATTGGCTAAAAAAAATAATGTTACTGCCATTGTAGATTGCGGTGTTGCACCAGGAATGAGTAATTTAATTTTAGGCTATCATAATGAAAAAATGAAAATTGATAGCTTTGAATGCATGGTAGGTGGATTACCTAAAAAAAGAATTCAGCCATTTGAATATAAAGCACCATTCTCTCCTATCGATGTATTAGAAGAGTATACACGTCCAGCACGTTATGTTGAAAATAGTTGCATCGTCACTAAGCCAGCATTAAGTGATGCAGAATTAATTGACTTTGACAAAGTAGGTACACTTGAATCATTTAATACAGATGGCCTAAGAAGTATTTTATTTACTATGGGGCATATTCCTAATATGAAAGAAAAAACTTTACGCTATCCAGGACATATTAATTTAATGCAAGGATTAATTAAAGCAGGATTTTTAAGTACTACTCCTATTCAATATAAAGGGCAGCCTATCTCTCCATTAGGATTTACATCGGCCTTATTATTTGATCAATGGAAATTAGGTGCAACAGAAGCAGAATTTACTTTGATGACTATTAAGATAGCAGGAGAAGGAAAAACTATAAGCTACGAATTGTATGACGAATATGATGCTGCAAGCGAAACTAGTAGTATGAGTAGAACCACTGGCTATACCTGTACAGCAGCCCTTAATATGTTAATAGAAAACTTATTTATAGAAAAAGGCGTTTTCCCGCCAGAGTTAGTTGGAAAGCATGAGAAATGTTTCAACTATATAATTAAATATTTACAAGAGCGTAATATTCATTACGTAAAATCTGAGTCTTAATTGATTTACTAACCAACTATAGCAAGTTTATTAGTAATCATATAGTCAAAGCTTTCTTGTAAAGCAACGAATACATCAGTTGCAGTTTTATCCATTTCAATAACCATCCAGTCTGGGTTTCCAGTGGCAGCATTAATAATAGCAGGGAAATTTTGTGTCCCTTTGCCAACGGCAGTCATAGGATCTGGATTATCTATTGCTAATTTATCATTGTACAAAGCAGGCCCATCTTTTATATGTAAGAATTTTGCACGATTACCAAGTTTTGCAATGATAGCTGCAGGATTTTGTCCTGCTACTTTAACCCAATAGGTATCCATTTCAAAAAAAATGTCTTTATCTAATTGCTCTAATAAATATTCATACACAAATCTGCCCCCCACTTTATTTCTATATTCCCACCAATGATTGTGTATTCCAAATTGCAATCCATTCGCCTTAGCAAATCGAGAAGCTTCATTATAAATGCCAATTAATTCTTTGGTGCCTTCTACACTACTATAACGTTTGTCTTCGGGCCAACCATGCCAAATCATTTTACTACATCCAAATGCATTGGCAGCATCTAACATAACTTGTTTTTTATCTCCTATAGGAAGTTCAACATGACAAGAAGAAACAAGCAAGCCAGCATCATTTAAGTATTCACTTGCTTTTTCAATGCTAACTCCTTCAGGCCAAAAAGCAGTTTCAACATACTTAAAACCTATATCAGCAATTTTTTTAAGGGTGCCGGGAATGTCTTTTAAGAATTGATCTCTTACCGTATATAATTGTACTGAAAGTTTTGCAGGGTATTTAGGGATAGGTGAAAAAAAGGAACTAGCATAATTTGGCAAAGCTGCCCCCAATAAACCTAAGCTGCTCAGTTTTAAAAAATCACGTCTCGGGGTTATAGATTGATTATTGGATAAACCACTAAAATTATCTCGGGATGAATTATTCATAGTATGCTTAATTTTATAATTACTTACTGCTTTCTGAAGTTACTCAAAAAATGAGTCTTCTATTTGACTTTGCATAGAAATAAGAGATTATTTAGCAAAATTTAATTACTTTTAGCCTATAATTAATCAATTATGGGATTTCATATTAACAAGAAAGTAGCTGATAAAAAAGCTGCCACAGCAACAAAAACTACCTTTCAAGGTGGTAGTTCTCAATTTATAGCTAAAGCCAACACTAAGTCTACGGGTACAACTAAGAAGCCAATTAAAACAGGCGGTTCTAGAGGAAGTTGATTAGAAGTAGATTTTTAACTTTCTAAAAATTAGGCTTCCAAAATAGCAAGGCAGTTAATTCACCAAAGTAGGTGCAATTATCTTTTGCCAGATAGCATAGCCTTTTGCATTCATGTGTAATTTATCTGCAATAAAAATATCTTTGAATACCATTCCATTAGCATCTAACATAGCTGAATGAACATCTATAAAATGCGTATTCTTTTGTGTCGCTAAAAAATCTTTAACAAAGGTATTAGTTGTTACCATTCGATCTTCCAAATTCCACCTAGCTACACTTGGTTTAATAGAAACAAACATAACAGGAATTTTATTTCCTAAATTGGTTCTAATAATATGATACAAAGAAGTGAATCTTTCTAAGACAATTTGTGGCGTAATGGTATCATTAGCTGCAAGATCATTCTCTCCACAATAAATATAAATTTGTTTTGGTTTGTATTTTACAATGGTTTCTTTGTTAAAACGTATTACATCCGGCAAACTTGAGCCACCAAACCCTCTATTTAGAATAGGATAACCAGGAAAATAATTAGTAATGTCTTTCCAAATGGTAAATGAAGAACTTCCCACAAATAAAATACTATTAGCTGCAGGCATTTGCACACTATCATTTTTTATGAAGGCATTAATCTCCTCTTGAAAAGGAATTGCTTTGACATTTCCATTTGATTGGGCATTGGTAAAAACGATTGCGAAAAGAAATACAAAAGACAAAAAATATTTTTTCATGAATTTTATTTGATAATTTAAAGAGTGCCTCCTTAAAGCCTTGCGTAATGTAAGAATATTATGGTATAATTAAAATAAATTGATACTATCTACATTCATTAATGAAGAAACTTAAAACTATTTAAAATACCGCTATAATAGTATTTTAGCCTGAATGATGGTAGCTATAGTTTGAATAATACCCATTGTAATAAATAAAGCTTCAAAAGATATAAAATTTGCAATTAACCCGCCAATAGCAATGGCTACTCCTGAAACAAAATGGGTATGGCCGTTAGCGATGCTCCAATGAAATGTATTATTGTTGTTTTCTAAATTACTAGCAAATAAAGAATCCCAAATGGGTGCACTTAAAGCTTCTGCAATACCTAATCCAATTTGAAGTATGAAAAGTTGTTGTGTATTGTGTACGAAAATATAGCCAAATGTGAGTAAAGCGTTAAGCGCATAGCCAAAAATCATTACTTGTTTCTTGTAAATCGAGTTATTAATAAACTTACCCACTAAAACATAAAATAAACCAGTGGCCATTAAATAAGCAGCCCAGGCCCATGTTATATCTAATAAATCACCACCTATCTTTTCTGCATAAATGGCAAAAAGGGGGCCTAGCAGCCCTTCTCCAAAATACCAGAGGCTTGAAGCTATTAATAATATTTTTGTTGTTTTATTTAAACTCATTATTAAAAATTAAAGCTAATACCTAAATCAACGAAGAAAATATTATTTAAATTATTTTCGGAAAAAGGTGTAGAATTTATAGTTGAGGTTTTTGGAATACCATTAATCGTAGTTGTATTAATAGAAGTGGTGTAAATTTTATTAAATGGAATAGCGTAAGTAGGTGTTAAAGTGAAATTCCAATTTTTATAATCATAACTAAGAGGCATAGAAAGTTCGACATCTAAAAATTTAAATCCTTTGTTGTTAACAGAAGTAGTGCTTTGTAATGTGCCTGTATTGATAGGCTGCTTCAATTTAGGGCCCTTAATTGCATTTAATCGTCTACTAACAGTGCTTTCATAAAAATTTAAACTACTAAAACTACCATATATACCAGGAGTAATTGAGAATATATCTTTAGAATGATCAGAAATAATAATTTCTTTTTCCAACCCTGGTACAATTTGAAAATCTGCTTTATCAGCAAAAAAGACATCAGTAGAATTATGAAAATTAAGAAAATTCAAATCATAATTAAAGGTGAAACCAATATCGCTGCTAATATTTCCACTCAATAAATTTGATTGACTAGTATAAAAATACTTTGAGCCATAAATTTCGCCACTAACCTTTTGCCCTATAGCGTAATTATAGCCTAAATCTAATTCAGAAAAATCGAATCTATTTTGTCCATCAGCTACTAAATAGTTTAGGCTAAAACTTGCATAAATACCATTGGCAAAATTAACAGTAGCACTCGTATAGAAATAAGGTGTTTTTAAAGAATCGGCCCTGCCATTGTAAACATAATTACTTAAATAATTAGTCTGTATTTTAAAACTGGTGGAATCGTTTTTTGATTTCGATTTTCTAATGGGTTGCGAGAAAGCCATAAGGCCAACTAAAAGCGTAGCGACTGTAAATGTTACCTTTTTTGCCATGTTTCTTTAAATTATATTTTGGACAAATACAATTTATGAAAGTTTAATCCAATATGTCACTAAATTATACTCTTAGTTAGGCCGACTTTCTCACAAACTTGGTGAGTATCACAATGGTTTGTTCATTTACCTTTCCTTCTATTTGTTCATGATTATCAGGCACTAAATGAATTTTTCTAACAATGGTGCCTTTAGGTGCCATAAAATTAGCTCCTTTAACATTTAATCCCTGTGTTAAAACAACGGTATCTCCATTTAAAAGTTCAGTACCATTGCTATCTACATGCAATGCTGCTTTATGAAATGCACTCAATGCCCAAGTAACAACTATTTCATCTAATTCAACTGAAGTTAAAATTTCATTTGCCCATTCATTCTCTTTTAAGCTATATAAAATACGGTAGCTTAAAGCTTGAACGCTATGCTCTGTATTCCATATACTACCTGCTAAACATTGCCAATGATTACCCGATTCTTTGCTTTCTACTAAAGAATAACATGTATCGCAAATAGCAACTTCATTTTCAATTTTATCATTATTCTTTGGGCTAACGGCATAAGCGCTAGTCGCTTTTTCTGTACTACATAGTTCACATAGTCCATCGCATCTTTCTTGTAGTTTATTTGAAATAGTTGATTTCATTTTATATATTTTTATATCTTAATTATAATGTGCCCCTTTTTAAAAACATTTTATCTTTTCCTTGTAAATTTTCTTGCGTTGTTTGCTCTTGGTGCATAGGTAGGAGTTGGACCAAACATATCAGGCACAATGCCTTTGATGACTGGCGCTCCTAATAGTTCTTCAATTTCAGCAAATTTACTTTGCTCTTTCTCTCCTACCAAAGTAAAAGCAGTGCCGGAAGTAGCAGCTCTAGCTGTTCTACCAATTCTATGAATATAATCTTCACCATCGTTAGGTACATCAAAATTAATAACCAAATCGATGTCGTCAATATCTATACCTCTGCTTAATATATCGGTAGCTACTAAAATATTTGTTTTTTGATTTCTAAAATCCTGTAAGAATTGTTCTCTGCTCTTTTGATCTAAATCGGAATGAATTTCAGCAACCGCTAATTTTGCATGTAATAATTTAGAAGCCAATTGTTTAACATTTGCTTTTTTAGAACAAAACACAATCACTTTAGTATACCTATTAGAACTAAGCATATCTATAATAACAGGCACTTTTTGTGCCTCATACACCATAAACGCTTTTTGAATAATTTGTTCTGGTGGTTTTGAAATTGCGATATTAATTTCAATAGGATGCTGTAAAATTTTCTTTGCAAGCACTCTCATCTTTGCAGGCATAGTTGCAGAAAACAATAAATTTTGTCTTTGCACTGGTAAATAAGTAATGATTTTAGCAATGTCATCATTAAAACCCATGTCTAACATTCTATCTGCTTCGTCTAAAACTAAATATTTAAGTCCTTTTAACTTTACATATCCCATATTTAAATGGGCAATCATTCTTCCTGGTGTACAAACCACAATATCAACACCACTAGTAAGCGCTTTCTTTTCTGTTACAAAAGAACTTCCATCCCCTCCTCCATATACGGCAATCGAACTCACATCGGTAAAATAGGAAAGCCCCTCAATACTCTCGGCAATTTGAATAGCCAATTCTCTTGTAGGCACAATTATTAAAGCATTGATATCGCCAGCTGTATGCGCCGAAGTAAGTAGTCTGTGTAATAAGGGTAATAAAAAGGCGGCTGTTTTTCCCGTGCCCGTTTGTGCTGCTGCAATAATGTCCTTGCCTTCTAAAATGGGAACCATTACTTGTTGTTGAACAGGCGTAGCTGTTTCATAGCCCATAGCATCAATCCCATCCAAAATACGTTGATCCAGCCCTAAATCGATAAACTTCAAAATACACTATTTTAATAATGTAGCAAAGGTACGACTAATCAAGCAGCCAAGGCATTAAATGCTTTATTTATTGAGCACATAGCGTATGCTATTAGGATGGAAGAACTCCCAAGAATGTAAATACTCTTGATAAGTTACAACAGGTGTTAAAGAAGCTCCTTTTAATTTTCCATCAATACAAATACCATCATAGTTCCATAGAGAATTTGAATAGGTATCTACAATAGAGTCATTTATTTTCTTAAAATGTAGTGTCAAATTATTAACAGTTCTATTGTAGGAATGAAAAGAAGCGCTATCGTTTTCCAAAATAATTAGTAAGGGTAAAGTAGGTAATGAATCTTGAATTATTTTATTAGCTTCTAAATAATTCCAATCATATGTTTTGGAAGTAGTACCATTCGTAAAACCTAGCACCCAAGATTTAAATTGCCAAGAAGCTGTATCTCTTTTTGTTAAATTACTTTTAGACTTTCCTTTGTCATAGGTATCCATTTTTTCAAAAGTAGCAGCAAATTTTTCATCAGGTTGTAAAATTTCTGTTTGTGGGAATTTTCTAAACCATGCTGCTAAACTAACTTGTTCCGATTTAATTTCTGTTAATTTATATCCTTTCAAAGGACCCGCAATACATTCTCCAGTGGCTTGTCTCCACCAACTTTTAGTGGTAGCATCTTCAAACATAGCATTGAAATGATCCATGCCTACGAGTCTAAAAGTTTCTACTTTCCCATTTACCATAGGGCTGTACACCCTGCCTGTTCTGCAAACGGTGCAGTAGGTTACCATAATAGGCTTGTTGTCTATACTATCTCTAACCTGATGATGGTAGCCAATTAATTGAATTGGAAAAGCTTTAGCAATTCCATTTTCACTCACTCCAATGACTAATTTATGCAACGGAATTTTATTGTCTGCAATTTTATTAAAATAAGTATGCGTGGGTTGATAAAACATTTTATCCGCCTCCATCATAAAAGTAAAAACATAAAATATGGCTATGTATAAAATGGAAAGAAAACTAACTCCTATTTTTTCTTTTGTTGAATTCCCTTTAAATATGGTAAGTAAGGGAAAAAGAATAATTAAATATAAGATAATGCGAATGATCATTTTATTACTACCCAAAAAATAGACCAACCCGATAGAATTAAACTGTTGACTACCAGGCATGGGCATAATTAAATACACTCTAAGGCATTCAAAAATAATGAGTAAAATAAAACTTAGGTAGAGCATCCATTTTTTCATAAAAGCGATTTTTATTTATTACCTTATTGTTATCCCTAGTTATTAAATAGATTGTTTTTCTTTTTCAAAGTATGCTACTACTTCTTGCCAATCATTTACTCTAAAATGATGTTTTATATTCACATTATGTGAAGCATGAAATAATATTGGCTTACCTAAGCAATGATCTAAATTTTTACAATGATCATCAATCATATAGTCGGTTTTGATAACGCTCTTACTGCCACAAAAAATCATATTCTTCCAACTAATAAAGGGAAAATATTCAGCAAGCCATGCATGTTTTTCGGCAAGGGATATAGGAAATTCTGTAGCAGCAGAAACGATATAAATTTCATAAGACTGCATTAATATTTTAATGGCTTCCAAAGCGCCAGGCATTAAGGGAACTGTTCTAAAAAAACCAGGGGTGTGAATAAAGCGTCTGGCAGCGGTTTTATCAGGGAAAGCTTCATCTTCTGACACACCCAAAAGAGCAGATCTATCAACTGTAACTCCATACTCTTTCTCATACCAATTAATTAAATGGTTCTCAATGTCGGCCAGCACATTGTCCATATCAACAGCAATACTTTTAATCATATAAATTCAAGTTAAACGTTTGTATCTTAGTAGTAATAAATAGTAGTAACAAACTTAATTCATTAATTTTATTGATATGAAAAAATATTCCTACTTTTTTACAATTTCAGTCTGTTTTATCTATTTCTTAACGCCTACTATGGTTATGGGGCAAGCTGCTGCAGCAGAAGCAGGTATTCAAGAAATAATAAACCAATCTAATGTAGCTGGTCTTTCTGTTGCAGTTGTAAAAAATAATAAAATAATTTATACGCATTCATTTGGAGTAAAAAATATAGAAGAAAAAACACCGTTAACAGATGATTGCATTTTTAGAATCGCCTCTATTTCAAAATCTTTTTCTGCAACTTCAATTATGCAATTAGTGGAAGCTAAAAAATTATCTTTAGAAGATGATGCCAGTAATTTAGTAGGATTCACTTTAAGAAATCCAAAATTTCCAGCTAAAGTAATTACACTTAAAATGTTGCTATCGCACCGTTCATCTATAAACGATAGTCAAGGATATTTTTCATTAGAAACCATTAATCCTGCGACCAACCCCGATTGGGCAAAGTGTTATAATAATTACGAGCCTGGTACTGGCTATATGTATTGCAATTTAAATTACAATATGACGGGTGCTATTATTGAAAAGTACGCTGGAGAAAGATTTGATCAATATGTTAAACATCATATTTTAGATCCTCTAGGTATTTATGGAGGCTATTGTGTAGACTCTTTAGATAAATCTCGTTTTGCAACCATATATGAATACAATAAAGATTCAGCAAAATTCATATACTCTCCAAACGCCTATGCACCAAGGAGTGAAGAGATTGCACATTATGAAATGGGAAAAACTACCCCTATTTTTTCTCCCACTGGTGGAATGAAAATTTCTGCAACCGATTTAGCTAAGTATATGACCATGCATAGTAATTTAGGAAAATATAATGGAATAAGAATTATCTCTAAAAAAAGTGCAAGGCAAATGCAAACACCTCTTTCATTAGATGAAAATTATGGATTGGCCATTTTAAAAACAGATAAATTAATAGAAGGAAAAATATTAACAGGGCATACCGGTTCGGCTTATGGTTTATATAGTGCTATGTTTTTTGAACCTAATGAAAAGTTTGGAATTGTAGTTATAAGCAATGGCTGTAACCCTACTTACGAAAATGGCTTTAATGCTGTAATAAGAAATACTGTAAACTGTTTATATAAAAATTTAATTGCTCAATAATAACTCCCGCCTATTATAATTTATAACTGATATAATTCAATAGGTAGTCCGTCGGGATCGGCAAAAAAAGTGAATTGTTTATTCGTAAACTCATCAATTCTAATAGGCTCCATTATTACCCCTTTAGTAGATAATGCATTTACAGCTTCTTGAATGTTTTCAACCGAGAATGCCAAATGTCTCAACCCACAAGATTCAGGCCTAGAAGGTCTAGCAGGTGAATTCGGAAAGGAAAAAAGTTCAATAATATAATGCCCATTTAATGCTAAATCTAACTTGTAAGATTGTCGCTCTTCTCTATATACTTCTCTCAAAATTGTAAAACCTAAGACATTAGTATAAAAAAATTTAGACTTTTCATAATTAGAACAAATAATAGCAATATGGTGAACGGCTTTTAAGAAATTATTTTTCATAGGTGTAAATTACGTGTAAGTTAAGTGCATGGTCTTTCTCAATTTTAGGATGACTAAAAGTGCCCGTCTTAGACATACCAATGCGTTTCATTACATTTTCAGATTTAAGATTTAGAGTAGATGTGAAAGAATAAATTTTATCAAATCCTAGTGTATTAATACCATATTGCAAACAAGCTGTAGCAGCTTCGGTAGCATATCCATTCCCCCAATTCTGCTTTTTAAACCTCCAGCCAATCTCTACACAGGGCGTAAAAGCAGCTTCAAATGTAGCTATCATGAATCCAGTATACCCTAAGAATTCCTTAGTAGCTTTATTTTCAACTACATATAACCCAAAGCCATTATCTATAAAATGTTTTTGAACCCTATCGTAAAATTGAATGGTTTGCTCCTTGGTTAAAACAGAAGGGAAAAACTTCATAACCTCCGTATCTAAATTCATTTCAATACAGGCTACTATATCTTGTGGCTCCCATTGCCTAAGCGCTAATCTACTTGTTTCCATTCGTGTATTCATCTCCTAAATATAAATTTTTTCATTTAATTTGCAATGAACATTATATACTCCTTTATACTAATTTTTTACTATGAAAAACGATATACTTAATAACTTACATAATCCCAAAGAACTTGAAAAATTATATAGACAAAATAAATCCGGTTTTAAAAAAGAGTTTAATATAATCTATCCAGGGCATCGTGAAAATATAGGGCTAACCTATTGGAACGAAAGGTTAAATTTCGAAACTGATACATTATCATTTGGACCAAAAAATGAAGTATGGGTGGTAGTGGCTATTGCTTTGTTTGCTGGCTTATTAGCAAATATTCCCAATTTGACTGGTATTGATAAAGCAAAATTTCTAACCAGAAATATTTCTTTTATTGTTTTTCCGTTACTAAGTATATATTTTATTTGGAAACAAAACTTGTCATTCAAAAAATGGCTATTTCCCCTAATTACAACCATAGTGGCTGTTGTATATATAAACCTATTGCCCAATAATGAAGCAAGCAATTCCATAACTTTATCTTTTATTCATTTGCCTTTATTTTTATGGGCCATTTTAGGATATACTTTTTTAGGAAATAATTTACATAGCAATCAGCATCGAATAAGCTACTTACGTTATAACGGCGATTTAGTAGTAATGTCAGCCATTATATTTTTGTCTACCATCTTATTTACAGGTATTACTATTGCACTTTTCGATTTAATAGATATAAAAATTGAAACATTTTTTACACAGTATATTTTAATATGGGGGCTAGCTGCCATACCTATGACCGGCACTTATTTAATTCAAAATAACGCTCAATTAATTAATAAAGTTTCTCCCATCATTGCAAAAATATTTACACCGCTAGTTTTTATAAATTTGTTTATTTATTTAATAGCCATTATCTACACTAAAAAATATCCCTATCAGGATAGAAATTTATTGTTAATTTTTAATGCCTTGTTAGTGGGAGTTATGGCCTTGATTTTATTTTCTGTGGCTGAAGCTGGTAAAAGATCTGACAATAAAATGAACTTGTTGGTATTATTTGGGTTATCTGTATTAACGATCATTGTAAACGGTATAGCCCTTTCAGCCATTGGTTTTAGAATTATGGAATGGGGCCTGACACCTAATAGATTAGCGGTGTTAGGCGGAAACCTCTTAATTTGTATAAACTTACTTATGGTGTCTTATAAACTTTTTTTAACCGCTTTTAGAAAAGCCGAAGTAGAAGAAGTAGAAAAAAGTATTGCACTATTTTTACCAATTTATGGAATATGGACTGCGCTCGTTACTTTCTTATTCCCAATATTATTTCAGTTCAAGTAATATGAATAAAAAAGTTACTGCTTTACTATCAAAAGCAAAACATTGGCAGGCCGAATTGGAGCAATTAAGAGCCATACTTCTTGAGTTTCCATTTACTGAAGAAATAAAATGGGGTGTCCCATGCTATGTATTTGAGCATAAAAACATATTAATCATTCAAGGATTTAAAGAATATTGTGGGCTATTGTTTTTCAAAGGCGCCCTGCTTAAAGATGCAAAGGGCATTTTAATTAAACCCGGAGAGAATACACAAGGAGGCAGGCTTATACGTTTTAAGAGTGTCCCAGAGATACTAAAGATGAAGACACCCCTAAAAGCTTATATCAAAGAAGCTATTGAAATAGAAAAGAAAGGTTTGAAACTAGCGCCAATCAATACGGAGCTTATTATTCCTGAAGAATTAGTACGACAGTTTAAAAAGGACCCCATTTTTAAAAAAGCTTTTCATGCATTAACGCCAGGCAGGCAAAGAGCTTATAATATGTTTTTTACTGCAGCAAAACAAACGACCACGCGTGAAACAAGAATAGAAAAATACAGGCAACAGATTATCAATGGGAAAGGAATTAATGATTGTACCTGTGGCTTATCTAATAAAATGCCCTACTGCGATGGCTCCCATAAACAGCTTAAATAAGTTCTTTTTATTTACTTAATTAATTGTTTATATTGCTAATGCTTTAAATAAATTGCAGTTATCAAAAGTTGACATAACGATAAAACAAAATATATAAAAATATTAAAATTAATAGAATGAAAAACGACAATGCAAATTCAAGAAGAAAATTTCTACAACAAATTGGAGCTACTAGTTTATTAGCAGCCGCTTCGCCATTTTCTTCTTTGGCAGCAAGTGCCAATGCCGAAGAACGTATTTTAACTTATAACAGAAAAATTTCTTCTAACGATAAAATACGCATTGGCGTAATAGGATATGGAGTACAAGGGCATTTTGATTTAAGAACAGCTCTAAAAGTGCCGGGTGTAGAATTAGCGGGCATTTGTGATTTATACAATGGAAGATTAGAAAATGCAAAAGAGCAGTTTGGAAAAGAATTGTATACAACCAATAATTATAAAGATTTACTAGACAAAAAAGATATTGACGCAGTTTTAATTTGTACAACTGATGTTTGGCATGCACGTATTACTTTAGACGCATTAGCAAAGGGAAAGCATGTGTATTGTGAAAAACCAATGGTATATAAAATTAGTGAAGGTTATCCTGTAATGGAAGCAGCAAAAAAATCGGGCAAGGTATTACAAGTTGGAAGCCAAAGAGTAAGTAGTATTGGCTATGCAAAAGCAAAAGAATTATTAGCTGCAGGAGAAATTGGACAATTGAATATGGTAAATGCCGTGTATGACAGACAAAGCTCTATTGGTGCCTGGGAGTATACGATACCAAAGGATGCCAATGCAATGACTACCCATTGGGACACATTTATTGAGGCTACAGAAAAAATGGCATTTGATGCTAAGAAATTTTTCTGGTGGAGAGCATTTAAGGAAGTGGGTACAGGCGTAGCAGGAGATTTATTTATTCATTTATTAAGTGGGTCACATTTTATAACTAATTCAAAAGGTCCTGAAAATATTTATAGTACAGGTCAATTTAGTTATTGGAATGATGGTAGAAATTTACCTGATGTAATGTCGGGTGTGTTACAATATCCTAAAAGTAAAGAGCATGCTGCCTTTTTAATGACATTACAAGTAAACTTTATTAGTGGTACAGGCGGTCAAGAAGTAATACGCTTAGTGGGTTCGGAAGGATTAATAGAAGTAAGCGGTAATAATATTACGGTAAAGCATAGCTTAATGCCAGAGGCCCCAGGCTTTGGTGGGTATGATTCATTATTTACTTTCTCAAAAAGTATGCAAGAAGAAATGCAAAAAGATTATGATGCAAAATGGACTGCAGATCAAAGAAAAAGAAAAACGAAAGAAGATATTGTATTCAAAGCTCCAGTAGGATACGACGATCATTTAGATCATTTTACGAACTTCTTTGATTCAGTAAGAACAGGAAAGCCAGTGATAGAAGATGCTGAGTTTGGTTTTAGAGCAGCAGCTCCTGCCCTATCTTGCAACGAAAGTTATTTTAGTAAAAAGATTATTCATTGGGATCCCATCAATATGAAATTGAAGTAATATTTAATGACTTCCCATACTATTGAAATTAGAAAAGCAAACTTGAACGATCTATCCCAATTACAAAAAATTGGGATACAAACTTTTACAGAGACTTTTGCTGAACATAATACTGCAGATGATTTGTCTAAATACATAAAGGATAGTTTTTCAAACGATAAAATAAAATTAGAATTATCAAATGAGCAGTCTATATTTTATTTGGCTATAGATAATGAAATGGTAATTGGATATTTGAAAATAAATACTGGAGATGCACAAACAGAAATTCAAGACAGTCAAACACTTGAAATTGAACGCATTTATGTATTGAAAGAATTTCACGGAAAAAAAGTAGGTCAACTACTTTACGAAAAAGCCATACAAATAGCAACGAGATTAAAAGTGAATTATATTTGGCTGGGTGTTTGGGAACAAAATCTTAGGGCATTGCAATTTTACAAGAAAAATGGCTTTTTAGCATTTGATAAACATATGTTCAAATTGGGCAATGACGAGCAGATAGACATCATGATGAAACTCACACTCAATAATGGTTAAGGCTAAAAAAGAGAGTACTTTTTTAGATATAAAATTTGACGATTTACGTCAACATTGGTAAATTTACAGCCAATAACAAACATTAGTTAGATGGAGAAGATATTAGTGATAGGCGCAGGTGGGCAACTAGGAACAGAACTTACAAAAGCATTAGTAAATACATACGGTAGTAATGCTGTCATTGCAACAGATTTTCAAGAAAGTGCTAGATCCAAATTTGATTATTGCAGTTTTAAGGTCTTAAATATTATGGACAAGGAAGCTGCTGCAAGTTTGATAAAAGAAGAACAGATAACACAAGTATATCACTTAGCAGCAATCCTTTCGGCAACTGGCGAAAAAAATCCAATACAATCATGGGATATGAATATGGGTGGCTTGTTAACTGTGTTAGAATTAGCTAGAGAATACAATATCAGTAAAATATTTTGGCCAAGTTCTATTGCTGTGTTTGGGCCAGATTCGCCTAAGATAAATACAGCCCAAGATGCTTTTAAAAATCCAACTACAGTTTATGGCATTTCAAAATTAGCTGGAGAACATTGGTGCGAGTATTATTTTAATAAGTATGGAGTAGATGTAAGAAGTTTGAGATATCCAGGACTCATAGGATATAAATCAATGGCAGGCGGAGGCACTACCGATTATGCAGTGGACATATTTCATAAAGCAGTAAAAGAGGAAGCCTACACCTGTTTTCTACAATCAGATACTTATTTGCCTATGATGTACATGGAGGACGCGGTAAATGCCACTTTGCAATTAATGGCGGCGCCTGCATCAAGTATAAAAATTAGAAGTAGTTATAATTTATCAGGGATGAGTTTTTCACCTCAAGAAATTTTCGAGTGCATAAAATTACAGTATCCAAATTTTACAATTAATTACAAACCCGATTTTAGACAACAAATTGCAGATACTTGGCCTAAGAGTATTGACGATGCTTGTGCTCAAAAGGATTGGGGATGGAAAGCACAATTTGATATTTCTAAAATGACTTCTGAAATATTAACTAAATTGCCCTTATATTTTAATTATACTACAAAGTAAAAATACATTATGTACGAACAATATAAATCTTTCATCACAAAAGAAATAGAATCAATAAAGGAAGCTGGTTTATTTAAAAAAGAACGCGTAATCACTTCAGCACAATCTGCAGAAATTACCATACAAGGCGGACAAAAAGTATTTAATTTTTGTGCCAATAACTACTTAGGTCTTTCTTCACATCCTCAAGTAATTCAAGCAGCTAAAGATGCTATCGATACACACGGATTTGGAATGTCATCAGTTCGTTTTATTTGTGGTACCCAGGATATTCATAAAACATTAGAACAAAAAATTTCAACTTTTTTAGGAACAGAAGATACTATCCTATACGCTGCTGCCTTTGATGCCAATGGTGGTGTATTTGAACCATTATTAGGCGAAAAGGATGCTATTATATCAGATGCTTTGAATCATGCCTCTATTATTGATGGCATTCGATTGTGTAAATCGATGCGCTATAGGTATGACCACAATTCTATGGAAGACTTAGAAGCTAAGTTAAAACTAGCTATGGCAGATGGTGCTCAACAAAAAATGATTGTAACAGACAGTGTATTCTCAATGGATGGCACTATTGCTCAATTAGATAAAATTGTCGCGTTGGCCGAAAAATATGAGGCTTTAATAATGATTGACGAGTGTCACTCATCTGGATTTATGGGTAAAACAGGAAGAGGTGTGCATGAATTAAAAGGCGTCATGGGTAAAATTGATATCATCACTGGAACCTTAGGCAAAGCCTTGGGTGGCGCTTCTGGTGGATTTACTTCGGGTCGTAAAGAAATTATAGATTTATTAAGACAAAGATCTAGACCTTATTTATTTTCAAATACTTTAGCACCTTCCATTACTGGAGCATCCATTGCAGTGTTTGATTTATTGTCAAAAACTACTACGTTACGTGATAAGCTTGAAGAAAATACAAAATATTTTAGAGAGAAAATTTTAGCTGCAGGGTTTGATATAAAACCAGGAGAACATCCGATCATCCCCATCATGTTATATGACGCAGTGGTGTCTCAAAAAATGGCTGAAAAACTATTAGAGAAAGGAATTTATGTAATTGGTTTTTATTACCCAGTAGTGGCCAAGGGTCAAGCAAGAATACGTGTACAAATATCTGCAGGACATAGTAAGGAACAATTAGATCATGCAATTACCTCCTTTATTGAAGTGGGAAAAGAATTAGGGGTAATTAAATAAAAGATATTTAATGAAAAAACATTTGATAGCTGTCGCTATTCTATTATTGTATTTCATTATTCTCATTAAAATATTGGTATTTAAAGATATGCCCCTTGTAAGGATAGGTACACTCATGTTGAATTTCGGAGGCACACATGAAGGCCCAGCTAATCTTACCCCTTTTAAAACCATAATACCTTATTTACTTGGCAAGAATGGATTAATTATAGCAAGCATAAATATTGTAGGAAATATTATTTTATTTGTACCCATTGGATTTTTATTCCCTTTAACTATTGTACACTCCTCCTGGAAAAAAATAATAGCCACTTCCATTGCTACTGGTTTTATAATAGAAGGAATGCAAGCATTTTTACATCTAGGTATATTTGATATTGATGACGTAATACTCAATGGACTTGGTGTAATGATAGGCTATTGGTGCTTTACACTGTTTTCTAGATTTTCACCTTTGATTAAAAAAATATTAATTATTACTTCTACAACCATCATCCTATTGATTGCCTCTATTTATATAATCGCCTATTATAAGAATATAACGCTGCCAATAAGTTTCGAAGCTGGTGCACATCATACTACTTTAGATAATTTTAAAAGCCTTCAAAATGGTTCAGCTAAATGTTGCGACCTATGTAATGGAACAGGCGGAACTGGGGTAATAGTTGCAATGGATAGTCTATCCATTACTATTAAAGGTAAAAAGGGGAATGGTGAAAATCAGCAAATTAAGCTAACAGAAAAAACTGTAATAAGAAATTCAGCAGGTATTATTACAAAATCTATATTAAAAATCGGAGATCATGTAACCGTAATTATAAATGAGAGCGAGACTGCATCACTAGTATTAGTTTGTGGCATACTTTATAAATAGGTGGTAGATTTTGAAAAATTGCAAAGAATTAGTATTTTGGTAGTATAATAAAATAACATGAACAGAGTACAGGTAATTTTAACGCTAGATATGGAGAACCTTCCTGGTAATTTTCCTGAATTATTGAAGCAGGAGCAAGAAGTAGTAGCTGTTTGGAAGGAACAAGGAATTCTTGAGCATTTATTTTTGAGACAAGCTAGAAATGGCGCCGTCTTAATTTTTAAAGATGTAGAAGAGGAGCAGGTTAAAGTATTAATGGAAACACTGCCTTTTTATAAAATAAAAAAAAGCGTTGAATATTATAATTTGATGCAGCAGTTTTAGTTAACAGAAACTTCCACAGTTTTACCTAGTCCAAATTCAAGCAGCCTATATAAAGTAGAAAGTTGAATATCTGTTTTACCATTTTCAATTCTAGAGATAAAACTTTTTTTGGCTCCAATCTTATCTGCCAATTGCTCTTGCGTCATTTTAGCATTTTTTCTTTCTTCTTTTATTAACTCTCCTATAAGAAAGGCTTTTGCTTTAATTTCAAATACAGTTCTCCTCTCTGAACCTCTTTCACCATAACGTCCAGTCAAATGCTCATTAAAATTTGTAATATTTTTTTCTTTCTTTGCCATTACTTATTTATTTAGTCGTACTAAAATATTCCTTCATTAATTTATTCGCCATCTCAATTTCTTTAAGGGAAGTTTTTTGTGTTTTCTTTTGGTAACCATTTAATAAAATAACAATTTTCCCTTTATCAAAAAAACAGCTCTCTAACTTGATTCATAGAATCCTTCGTTTACAAAGTTAACTTAAAATGGAACTTTAATAAAATATTTCAACTACTTTATTAAAAATGAATATCTGAAGGAAAATGAATAGAAAACAGCGTATTTATACGCTGAGAAGAAAATCCTAACTCACCAATAAAAAAGCCCTGCAAAATGCAAGGCTTTTTTTGTGCTCCCCTTTTCAACGAAAGATGCAGCTATAATGCGATGATTGAGTTTGTTACTATTCAGAAATTAAAGGGTAGAAGTTCCTGCAATTTTAAAAGAAGGTCTTAATTACATCCCTGAAAATCAAGAAGAGAAACACAAGTACGCCCACGATAACTTCATTTCGGTACTTTTTAAGGAATTGAACTAGCCT
>Ga0114971_10000088_pt1 | contig 49359 bp, 52 predicted proteins | sample M_140625_MF_Meta_FD_87320 | JGI IMG/M metagenome (GOLD analysis project Ga0114971, IMG submission 87320) | Freshwater microbial communities from Lake Montjoie, Canada to study carbon cycling - M_140625_MF_MetaG | ecosystem: Environmental > Aquatic > Freshwater > Lake | place: Lake Montjoie... | reverse complement strand
TTTTTTTTCTTTTTTTTTTGTTTTTTTTGTTTTTGTTTTTGTTGTTGTTGTTGATTAAGTTTTGTTTTTTATTTTGGTTGTATTGTGGTTTTTTTTTTTTGAAGATCGACATATCCAAATTGGAGGGGTTGTCCTGTAGAAGAATTTGAAATCATTTCGATTATTTTTAATTTTTTTAATTTAAAAGATTTTTATTTATTTTTTTCTATCTATGTTTCAAAAATGGACGATGAACCAATATTTGTAAATGGACCAACCAACGTATCCATGTATATATTGGGTGAAAAAAGTATTGTTATTTTTGGTGAGACCCATAGTTCTATGACGTTTAATTGTGAAAAAAGATCACGTCAGAAACAAAGCAAGATGTTTTTGTGTGCACAAGAAAATCATCCTACTACGCCACCCCTACAGGCAACCCTTTATAACATAGATGGTCTGATTTTGGAAGTATGTAAAAAAGTGCAACCTGAAAAAGTGGATTTTTTCTTAGAATATGAATATCCCCTGGCAAAACAACAACAGTATACACCTAAAAATAAGGGTGATAGTGGACTTGGTTTATTAAGTTCGTTTTTTAGTCCATGTGCTCCTAAATTCAAAGGTGTAAAAAATAAAGATCAATGTCCACCCAATCTAAACGTTCATCTCTGTGATATTCGAGATTCGTTTCTCACAAAAAGTTCAATGACACTCCTGGCACAGGAGGATCTCAATGTTTTAAAATCATTCATAGACATGTTTAGCATACTTGCTCATGAAGTTCAACAAGAGAGGTTTATGCGTCTTACCAAAAAAAATATAAAACTCATTCTTTCTTATATGACAAGCTTTCTTTACGACAAGGATAGTCCTCATCATCACATCCACGTATGGGAAACATTTAAACGATGTTTTAAGATTGACAAACAACTTGATGGTATAGAGGATATGGCGCATAGAGTTAAACTTCATGACACTCTTATAAAAGAAATGAATAAATATGTCCGATCCATCCATAAATGGTACCCCTTTTTTCAAGATCGGTGTGTAGATAAAATGGTGGATAGCTCACAAGATCAGTTATTACCCTATAGTAAGGATTGTCATGAAGCCCTTAATAAGATTTGTGATCCTTTCATTTCTTTAGTGAGCACAATGATGGATATGTATTTATTCGCACGAGTTTTGAAGAAGTCCACGTCAAATAACGTCATTATTTATGTTGGAGATTTACATGCAACCAACTACCGAATGGTTTTAAAGAATCTAGGTGCGAGACTCGTATTTCAAGATCCTGTAGAGCTACCATCAAACAAAAAAGAATACACAAATTTCATACGCAACTCACAGAAATGTGTAAAAATGCCCAGAACTCAAGAAATATTCCGTAAACCTACTATAGAAGAATTACAAGAATTTCCATTCCATCTCAAGACTGGCACAAGAGTCACCACAGGTCCCGACTGGTCATCGGAACAAAGTTCCAACCTAAAAGGAACGATTGTTGGTTATTGTGATAACACGGATTATGTTCCCGTTGTATTGGACAATGACAGCACCAAGAAGGTGCATAATTATTTATATAATAGAAAATCCAAGCAAGTAAAAAAATTAGTTGTTATTGTTCAAGGGGAAGAGGAAGGCAAGGTTCTTCTTGGTCAAAAATAATAGAAAAATCGAAGATATCCAGAGCATCTATCCGACACAATTGATCAAATTATTGTTTGCCAAGAAAGAAGAATTCATCAAGTTTGTGGATGGCGCCAATGGACGGAATTTGACGAACAATAATTTTGCATCCTCGGTCGGATACAGTGCCAATATTATTGAGTAAGAAGAATAGATTTATAATAGACGTTGCTTGATGCGATTCATGATTGTGTTTTCTGGAAAGACATTGCCACCAAGCTTCTCAAAGAGGACAAATTCCTTCAACTTTTTCTCATCATCCTCCGTATAATCCCAACGTTTCTTGGCCTTGAATAATTTATTTCCATTCGAGTCAAAAAAGCTTGCAGCATCGATGGGATACATGCTTTGGATGTCCTCAATTTTTCCATCTTTTTCCATCAATAAAAATCCCTTCTTATCCTTCTTCTTTTTAATGTAGAGAATATTCATGTGATGTTTACCCTGCTTATATTGCATTACTGCCAGATGAGACAGATCCATTCTGATTCTTACTTTCTTTTTTAACAATAAAAAAAAAATTACATTATTATTCTCAATCCCAGAGATAGTGGAGGCATGGATAATCAAGTGGAAAACCATCGGTTGTCTCGGTGCTCCCATAACAAATCAAGATTTACATGGAGATCGGCAATGCCTACAAGAAAGTGAGCGTTTTAAATGTCCGACGGTGTAAAGAATTCCATTATTATTATATTCGAAGAAAAAGAAATATCATCTGAGATGTTTGTGTTGGCGACTTGTCATTCATCAGTCTCGCTCGATTCCCGATGATAATCTATGGTCGATTTAGATGAGATTATTATCGTATTTTATCCATTGGACAGGAAGCGAGACATCTTGCGCAGCATGTAAAAGACCTGGAACATGGTCACGTCAAATTCATCCAGGTAGCTTCTCATAAGAGGCTCGATCTCGTAAAAACGATCGGAATCCATCAGGGCGCGCATCGAGACGATATTGTGAAATTCCGGATCGCGAATATTCTTGTAGAGCTCCACCCTCGAGATGAGCTCTTCGATGCGATTGGAAAAGATAAAGCCTTCTGCGATGGAATCATAAGAGGCCTTTACAAAGAATTCTTTCCATGTGTCCTCTTCATTCTTTTCCTTGCAGAACGCCGCAAAAATAAAATCGCCCCGATTCATTTCAGAAGATAAGTAGGCATACATCTTGTCTGAGAGACCTCGCAGATGCAACCAGCGCGTATAGGGGAAAAAGACCAGAAGCCAATCATGAATCATCTCAATCAAGAGATCCCCCCGGTCCGTATATTCATAACGGCGTTGACAGTAATCTTCTACCTCCTCCAACAAACACTCCTCACGACTTCCCCCAGTCACCGCGATCCATTCCTTGATCTTCTCTTTGGGTATCTCTTCTCCCGTAAAAGGCAAACGATGCGTCTTGAAGATCATTTCCAGGTAGGATCCATGAAAGGCAAATCCATTGTGCTCCAGGCAGTGGTGGAGAGGGACCTCGACAAGCTCATTCATCTCGGGTGTCGGCATCTCCCGAAGACCTCGTGAGGCGTAATAGATTCGCCTTGCTTCGCGGATAGTCTCGATGCTTATATCCTCATTGCGATTGCCATCATGGCGCTCGATACGACGTCGTCGTCCGATTTCCATGTCCAATTGCTGTCTCGAAACCTTGGATAGATAGGCCACGGACATGCCTCTTTCCACCAGCACCGAGATCAATAGCTCCCGATTCTTCTCAGGGAATTGAGAACAAATGGATTCGATCCATTCAGACGGGTGCAGTGCCTCGATCTTGGAATCATGGATCCGAAGAAAGGCAGAGTTCACATCGACCATTGGATGACCGATCCACCATATCAGCTTGTGAGAATCTCCTTTACATAGACACTCTACCATGTAAAAATGCAGCAGATTGAATCCACAGATGCCCCTTTGATTGCTGTCCAGATGATACATCATGATCGTCTCAATATTCTTTTTTTCAAATTCCCAATTGTCCATATTCACCAGTGCATTCCATACCAGGGGTGTCATAAATGGAATGGCCTCGGTAATGCCATCCACACCCGCCCCAGCCTCGAGGCAGACTCGGATGTCCCGCCCCAACAAGAGCGAGACCACCAGACGACTGCAATCTTTCATGGCCCTCCTCGGTATCACCTGTTTCCAGAATAACCCGAGCTCTACTCCCTCTAAACCGTTAATATCGATTGCTTTGTGCATCGGAAAATCCGGTGCGTATAAATCTTCGATCCTCATATTTTAATAGGCGCACAAAATTCAAAAGAAAAACAACAATTTCACAACTTTCTGATTCAAAGAAAGAAAGAAATTTTTTTTATAAAATTATTTATAAAAAAATGTCTGTCACTACAATTCCACCTGATACCCTTAATAAAATTAATTCATTTGCAACTACTAATAATATTAATTCAGCTTGGTTACAATGGGTATATAAAAGAATGGTGCCCTATGGACTTTCTCAACAAACTGTCAGAAAGTATGCGCCATCCATTTCCTCAATGGCATCTGTTTTGGGTGTAAGTATTGACTCTGCAGTAATTATAAACATGTTTCAGACACTCAAACCACCATTACCAACTGCTGTTCCTGTTTATCCAAACACATTATCTCCGACAATTCCTACTGCTATACCTCAGGCAACGCCAGTATATTCAAATACACAACTTAAAAAGAAGATAGATACATATCAAGCAAATAAAGCAGCTCAAATCGCCAGACGCCCCCCCATTCTCCTTCCATTCACCCTTATCGTATATTTTCTCATTGTTATCTATTTTATATGTGCCCACTTTGCTTATAAAAAAATCTCCAATTTATACAATTTATCCAATCAATCATCTGATCTTACATATACTACAAAAAAGGGCGAGAGCAAGAAACTGACCGAGGCCATGGATCGATTCATCACCATTGGTATATGGTGTATGTCCGGATTTCTTCTTTTTTTTCTTATCTATTCCAGCATTAAACAAGGCGAGGCACAATTCTATAGAATGACATCGAGTGTAGTAAATAGCACACTTCTGATGAAGTATGGAACAAACATTACAAATTCTGTAGCGACGTCTATGCAAACAGGATTTAATAATTTTCGTAATTTCGCTATGAAAGCCAATCCAGAAGTTAGGACTGGAGTCGCTCTTCTTGATTTATTCTTCTTCGTTCCATTTGCATTATATATATGGGCCATTATCCAATTTTGTGGAATGCAGTATGGCTATCATCAGATTCACAAAAATTTGAGCATGCAAACACCCACTCCCTCTTCCGATGTCATTAATGCTCTCAACGATGCCTTTTGGTATATTAGTTTGGTAGTCTTGGTTGCCTTTCTACTAGTGGGTGTTGCATTTATTGCCTTTATCTTTAGATTGATGTGGATGCACATCCCTATTTCGGGTGTGTAGGAATCGTGACCGACACATTGGGAGAGGAGGCTACCAAATTATCGCTGTAGAGCACCCAGGCGTCAAAGGCTAGATTGGGATTGGTCGCATAGGCATACGGCAGCCAGAAGTTGCCGTTCCATCCCCAACGAGATCCCCATGAATTGCGGACGAGGAACGCGCTCTTGCTATCATCGTAGCCAATCACACACACTGCATGCCCACCCAGCAACTGCTCACGTCGTGGATTGGGGATCGGCACGTTCCCGGTCATTGCCACACTCATCGATACGAAGCTGGAATACACCAGGATCCCCAGCACAAAAGGAAAGCCACCCTGGAGCGCCCCCTTCATCTGCGCGAGCTGGATGGCGAGAGAGGCATAGGCGGAGATGCGTCTCGTTGCTCCCTCCGTATAGCAATTCGAGGTTGGTTTCATGTAGAGATTGGCGGGATTGTAGGGCCAGAGGGTCTCATGGCACACGCCGTTCTTGGCGATCGAGGCGATCGTAACGCGAAGGGTCGCACCATCATCCCTATTCACATCGTTCTGAAGAACCCTGGAATTATAATAGATGTAGAGTCGGGAGGGGATAAATTCGTTGCTCTTTTTCTGCAGACAATAATGCATACAGGCGGTCGCATTCGCCGTGCATGAACCCATCTGTCCCTGATCAAAAACAGGGGGACACCGACTAGAAAGATTCACAGAATAAATCGTCACGGTTGGTTTCGTGATCATCACATGATCCCGTGAATCGATCGGAGATTTCTGGAGCGTATATTTTATATTGGTGCTCTTCTCCAGCTGTTGTAAAAGGATAAATGCGACACTCATCGTCTACCTATTCTAAGAGAGGATTTTAAATTTTTGTTATTCTTCGGGCTCTCTCCGGATGTAACAGACATTGTTCTTGCACACTAGACGGGGAGGTTCGGCGGATTGTGCTCGTCTCATCTGCTTTTCCTGGAGGCGCTTCGATTGCGTGCGATGGAATTCGATCGCATCGGCCATTCCTGCATTCCATCCCTGGAATCTCGCCTTGTGCACAGGATGATTCATCTCCTTGCCATCGCAAAGGATAAAAAACGTGGGCACCACTTCCACCTGCTCCTTATGGAAAGAGGTCGGCAGATCGATATTGTCCTTATAAAACACCACATCCTCATTTTGCAGGCTCTTGGCCATACTCTCGAATTTATCACGGATCAACAGACAGGGTCGACAGTTGTTGGACCATAGATACAATACAATCACCGGCTGACTATCCACGATCTCTTTCCATTCGTAAAAATTCACCGGCACATCCTTGCTCACTCTCGGTTCCTTGTTCAACTCCTCCGGCTTGTAGGCCACCATAAAATTCCCATACGACGTCATGTTTTTTTATTTTGTTTAGGAAACCCATAATCTTTAGATTAAAAAAATTTTTTATCTGGGCCTTGATAAAAAAAATGTTCATCACGAATTTTACCGCGGAACAAATGGAGCGTGAAAATTTCACATCTGACCCAGTATCCTCCTCGATGCCTTCACTACCTTCTTTGCCACCTGTTAGTCGATCTCCTACCATGTTTCCCCCGACATATCAATTTGAACTCGGAAAATACATGACCCTCGTTGCCTCGACACCAACCACCGCTGTCTATGTTTATCAGACGATCCAGAATGCAACACGTCGTCGTCGTATCGATACAACAATGCCTCCTTATTCAACCACCCCGTCTCCTGATTTTACCTCTCCTCCTCTCATTGCCATTCCCACCGACACAAACTCCGTCCTCCAACTCAATGATAGCTTTATCTACAAGACAATGTATCCTGTCCAATGTAACGATAATGTCAGATTGTCATTTGAGATCCTCAACTATTACAGCGTCTATAATATCATTCCTTCTTCTACTTTCTCTACCACCACTACATCTCCTCCATTCGTAAGAGCCTAATTCAATTCATGTATTTTTTTATTGTTACTCCAATCCAATAAAAATATATATACAAACTACTTCTTTTTTGCCGCCATTTCCGCCATGACTTTGGCGTATTCTTTGGTCAATCGATCCAGCTCGCTGCGCCACATATTGGTCAATGTCGTCGCCTCCAGCGCCACCAATTCCGCTTCCAATCGCTCAATCTTCCGGACCAGCGTCTCCAGATTCTCCTTGGTGAACTGTCTCATCGGGATGCCCAACAGAAATGAGGGATCATCCAGGATCGCCTTGGGATACTGATGGGCCGCCAGTTGCTTGACAATCTCGCTTTCACTCCTACGGAAGATGATGAGACGATCCTCCATCACATCCTCTAGAAATCGCCGACGCAGCTTCTCCTGTGCTAGTGAATCACGGAGGGCCTGGAGCATCGCCTCTTTGCGCAGTCCATAGATCTCATACCGCTTCTCGCAATAATTCTCAAAGATCTCCTTCAAGGTGTCATACTTCTGGAGGCGACCCATCTCCGTAAAGAGGACCATGTTGGTCAGATGGATGTCCGAGGTCAAGTTCATGGAATCGATCGTCGGCTCGAAACCGTCGTTGGGTGTGAAACAAAATATGGCTTTATTGGGCGAGGAATAATTCTTGAGGCTCTTGATCTTCTTCTCCTCCAACAACCGCTCCAGGAACTCCTTATACTTGTCGATGGAGGTATCAATCGGGATCTCCACAATGCGATGTGTCTCTCCCGAGGCCGTCTTCTTCTTGCTCCGTTTCCCGACCACGGCCTCCTCCTCCAAGTCCACCGTCCCCGTGCTCCGGAATTTCGATTCCGAGACGGGTTCGATTGTCCCCGTGAATCCCTCATAATAGGGCGTCAGAGGCGGGAGATTGTATTCCGTCCCGGCATCCTTGGCATCCAACCACGAATGAACATACTCCCCCAATTTCATCGGATGGTAGAGTGGGACGTTGCAGGACCACCCGCTCCCAATCCCCGTCCGACATCCATTCACCAGGATCATCGGAAGGATCGGAACGTAATAATCCGGCTCCACCCTGTCCCCATCGTCCAATGTGTAGGGGAAGAGCTGGTCGTCCTCGGTAGGGAACAAGAGGCGGGTGAGCGCCGTCATCTTCGTAAAGATGTATCGACCGTTCGCGGCGTCCTTGCCATTATGCATCCTCGATCCAAACTGCCCGTCCTTGAAGAGCAGCGGGATGTTGTTGCTCCCCACAAAATCCTGCGCCATCCTCGTAATCGTGTCGTAGAGGCACTGCTCCCCGTGGTGGTAATTGGAAGTCTCGGCCACATAACCCGCCAATTGTGCCACCTTCATCGACTTTCCCCCCGCTACCAGGTTCCTCTTAAAGATGGAATACAGGATCTTGCGCTGCGAGAGCTTCAGGCCGTCGTAGAGGTTCGGGATGTTCCGCTTGCAATCGTCGATCGAGAATCGGATATGCTCCTGATCGATGAACGATGTGATCGCATAGGTATCCACCGGGGTTGTGTAGACCATCGGATCGTAACCCTCCATCCACCGCTTCCGATCGTTCGAGGCCGTCTTGGCAAACACCATGCTCATATGCGCGTCCGTCTCCGCATCCGCCTCAAAACTCACCACCTTGGCGCCAAACGTATCTCTCACCTCCTCATCCGACGAGGTTCCGAGCCCCTTGTAATACTTGACCTTGAATTTCCGTCCTGTCATGTCCTGCAGTGCCTTCTGGTAGTCGAAATCGTTGTAAAAAGTCATCACCTCCGCGGTCGCTGGCATCGGGAAGATCTTGGCCACCGGCGTCATCATCCAGAAGAGGAACGGCTGCGGGCGTTTTAATAGAGAGGGCCAGAGGACATGGAACAGATTCAGGATCAACGATGCGATGTGAAGGCCGTCCACATCCGCGTCCGTGATGATCATCACCCGACCATACGCAAGCGTTGAGAAGGCCTCGTCGCTCGAGTAATCCATCTTGTAGCGCAGGTTCAGCGCCTGAATGATGCTCGCAATCTCCTTATTCCCCGAGATGCTGTCCGGTGTCGCATTCCGCACATTCAGCAACTTCCCCTTGAGCGCAAAGATCCCGAAATAATCACGACGTTTTCTCCCGTTCCATCCACACTCAATCCCCGTCACCGCATACGTCTTGGCTGACAATCCCTCACATAAAATCAGCGAACAATCCCCCGAATCCTTGCCTCCCGCCCGGTTCGCATTGTCCAGGCCCTCGATCCGACGGTAGCCCCTCGCCTTCTTCTCTGTCTTCTTCAATGAGGACATCTCTCGCATCTTGAGTAGGTCCTCCATCTTCTCCATAAAACCCCATTTGGAGCAAATCGTCTGGATGTAGCGAGCATCGATCGAGACTCGAGGTGTCGGTGCATTCAGCCTCGTCTTACTCTGGTTGGTAAAGGTCGGATTCACCAGCATCGCATTCACAAAGATGGAGAACTGCGGCCGGATGTCCTTGACCGTAAAGAGATGTGTCGTCCGTCCCTTGTTCAGCTTGGCCAGGATCTGGCGGAAGAATTCCGAGGCCACCGCCTCCACGTGCACTCCACCCTCCCTATTGTAGATGCCGTTCACAAAGGCAATCTCATGGTAGTCGTCGTCGAACGATGGGCAGATGACCACTTCCAGCATCTCCTCCTTCTTCCTCTGGATGTCGTTGTTGTCCCACTGGATCGCCACAAACTTCTTCTTACCCTCTTCTTCGACCGCCGTGGCCATTGCTTTCTGAGGAAACAGCTGGACATAGTCCTTGAAGGAATGGATCACCATCTTTTTCTCATTCAGAAACACCGGGACTCGTGTCGTCATCGCCATGTCCACACAACTCTTCCGGAACAGGCCAACGATGGTCGGATCCAGCGTCTCCATACCAAACAGCGCCAGGTCCGGTGTGAACTGCAGCATCGTGTAGCCTGTGTTCTTCTTCTTCTTGATCGTCGGATCCTCCACCTCACGCATATGGTTCTTCCACACCTGTGTATACACCACCCCCTTCTCGGGATCGCCACACTCCACACGAAACTCTTTGGAAAAGATATTAGTCAGCTTCACCCCAAGGCCATTCCGACCACTCGAGAGACGATCCTCCATATCGTCGTAATTGGAAGAGGTCAGAAGATTCCCAAAGATCAGCTGCGGATTATACATCCCCGTCGCCTCGTTCTTCTCGATCGGGATAAACTGACCGTCGTTCCAGAGCGTGATGGTTCCCTCGCTAATCTCCACACGGATCTTCTTGCAATCGACCCCCGCCTGCCTTGATCGCCAGCAATTATCAATGATGTTACTTACCGGCTCCAAAAAGATCCGCCAGAGACCGTCCGAATACACGGGATCCACCCTCCAATGGAATCGATCGTCCTCTTCAAAGATCCACTCGGACGGTCGCGTCATAAAATCCAGGCTCCCCAGATACATGTCCGGGCGCTTGTGGACGTGACTGATCGGATCCATCTTTTCATAGTTCGGTTTTGCCATGTTTTTTCCTGTGTGGTTTTCAGAAAAAATAAATCGATTGAGTGTTGTTTTGATTTATTTTTCATCTTCTTTTTATCCCAATTCAATTTTCCTCTCTAGACAATCTCACCGTCTCCTCCTCCAGAAAATAATGGCACTTGGCCATCGTCCGGAATCGAACCATCTTCCGCACATAGGGCACCGGATCCTCGATCCGCAGCGTCTCTACCTCCAGGTGCAACGTCTCTCGAGTCTTGTCCTTCCATACATACTCCGGGACGGTGAACCACCCATCACCGAATCCCATCTGCACTGAGACAATCTTGGATCTTTCCACGGCATTCTTCTCTGCCGTTTTCGATCGATCACGAAACACCACCGACCGAAGATACTCCTTCTTGGAGAGGCAATGATCCTTCTCTACCACATAGACACACCGTGGCGCGCCCGATGCGATCCATGACTGCACATCGGGATACTGAGAAGGAGGATTCAGGGACGCCAGGTAGGATCCACGCGCCCACCAGCAGGAATCCGATTCTGGGAATTGATAATAGCTCTTGATCACATCCGCCCCTCGTTCTAATTCTCGCCAGCATAATTCTCGATAGTCCAAAAGACCGCACAATATGGTCTCTCGTGCCGCCTTCTGTTGTGGATCCACATACAAGACATAGGCATCGGGATCCACACACACATCCTTGTAAAGTCGATCGAGTATCGCTGGTCCACATCTCTCTTCGCACATATTTTTTATCTCTTCTTCCTCGGCATAAATGTATTTCTTCATTCTTCTTTCTTTTGGTTTACTTCCATCATTTCTTTATTTCAGATAACTTTCCGACAACAGTGTGTGGGGAGGATTCTTATTCTTTCTAAAAATTCGGTGGTAATCCCCCGCTTTCAACTCGTGGATGAGCTGGTCGCCACCTCCGCGTTGGCGTTCAAACATGATGATCACTCCCCTGTCGCGCGGGTCCTCCACCTGCTTGCCGAAATACCAGATGCCCTTCCAGATGTATCCCTTATTGCAGGGCATCTTGGCAAGATTCTCTCGCATATAATCGGGAACCTTCGAGTCCTGATTACACAACCAATCCCATTCACGCCTCGCCAGATGCTGGAGGTAGCGGTCTTCGCGTCGCACCTGATTCTCCTTCTTGTAGAGGGCGCTAATGGCTTCACGGTTCGAATCGTTCATCCCCAATTCGATGCTTTTTTCGTGATTCTTCTTCTGCATCTTGATCAACGTCTGCTGCTCCTCATAAAATGCCTCGTATCTTGTCGTCGTCTCTTCCTCCAATTCCTTCTGCAGTAACCTGATCTTTTCGTCGAACCGCTGAATATTCTCCCTGCTGCTCCGCTTACTCGCCTGGTCCCGGAAACGTTCCAACTGGCGGATCTCCGACTGGATCGTCTTGTTATAGTGCTTGCGTATGCTCTGGTCTTCCATTATGGTCTGATTCATTATGAAAAAATTATTCTCTTTTAGATTCTTTGATTGATTTATTTCTCTGGTTTAAAGAAAAGACTTTCATTTTTGCAAAGGATGGAATTGGACGAGGTGCTCAGAAAATGGGCATCGGTCCGCACCACAATCGGCGAACTCGAGAAAAAGGTGGAGAATTACAAGAGACAGGCAGAAAAGGCACTGGCCAAAATGGGTGTCGAGGACTATGCGAATGACGAATTCAGGCTGAAACGACAGGTGCAGCAACGTGCGGTCATGTCCAAAAAGATGGTTCCAGTCGAGGTCTGGGACCGATACGCCCTCCCTCAAAAAGTAGAATTCCTCACCCTCACCTCCCTCCGTAAGAAAGAGGAAAAATAAATTATTTAGTGTCCATTATTATCCACCACCACCACCTCCACCACCACTAGCTCTACTACCTATTCTATCATTACTGATACTACTACTGCTACTACTACCTCTTCTACTACTACCTCCACTGCTACTGCTACTACTGCTACTGTTATTGCCAAAAATCATAATATGATCGATTGGTTCCTTACCTTTTTCAATAGGAGGAATTGATCGCATATCAGATGGTGATAACTGATTAAATATTCCTGAATTCCGATTCCAATCCCCACCTATTATAATTGTATAATATGCTGTCCCAGCACCATGATGATTTTTACATATCATAGATTTATACTCTTCAATCCATTTATTAATATACCTAAATATATCCTTCTTAAATTTTTGTTGTCCCGGTTGTCCTTTTTGTTTGATAATTTGAGTCGGTCGCGTCAAATGAACATTGATTACTATTGCGTATACGTCTTTAACATGTGCATGTTGAAATAAACATGCGAATAAATTACTTTTTTGAATTTTATCACAATATTCAACACCTCCACCTCCTCCTCCACCACCACTACTACAAATAATAGGAATCATATCTATAGTTGTCTGTAATATTCCAGAATTATGATCACTAATTCTACTACCTCGTCTACTTCTACTACTGCTACTGCTACTACTACTGCTACTGCTACTGCTACTGCTACTACTACTGCTACTGCTACTGCTACTGCTACCACCACCAATATGATAAGGCGCCAGAGTAGCAAAAGCCGCATCACCACCACTATTTCGAATAATTGGTGATATTTCTCCTACAGGATTCCATTGTGATTCATCATATATGATCATAAGAGCATTCGATTGTTCTGATATGGATGGTAATAGTTTCATTTGGCCTCCATCCGTTTGTTCGAAATCCATAGTTATATTTTTATCACTCGATACAGCCATAAAATTATAAGTAGTCTCTTTAAATTTTGTTGCAAATGCTTTATAAAATTCAGTATCGTTGACGGGTGTTTCTTGCAATAGACCAAAATCCGATATTTGTATTCCTTGCAAAAAACTAATATTCAAATCTGGTGTTTCTCGCAAAAGTTCTTGCAAAAGAGTATGATTTGGTTGTTTTTGCTCTGATGATTTTATCATTTGCTCATATATTGAATTTACTTTCTGTGTAATAAAATGGGGTCGTCGTGATACTTGAATAAATTCAGGATTTCTTATATTCCAAGAAAAAATGGAAATGTTAAACTGTCTTTTTTTTTCGACGCCACGGTTAAGAATTTTTAGCCCAAGACTACTACTTCGCCTCTGATGAGGAGGAGTAGGCGGAGGAGATGTAGCGACGACAACCTCTAATTTTTGAGGATTAGTGGCAACCACTAATTTGTGAGCCTTAGCGGCGGCAATTGGTAATTTTGGCTTACTACTAAAAAACGTGACAGGTGATATGGGTTTTTGTTTTTGCGGAGTTGATATGGAGAATAAAATTCCACCAATATTTTTGATGAATTGTGTCAATCCAGATTTTAAAAATTCCTCTCTAGATTTAGGATGATCGATTGACAAATACGGGAGACTATCGACCATTGCATCAATATCTAATTGTAATACTGATTTGAGATCTAATTTATTTTTTTTCAAGAGTGCTCTCAATTGTGGCAATGCAGCAGTTCCCATTATCTTATTAAGATATCCGGTCATATACAATCTACGGAAACGCGTATCCGGATCAATTGAAGCGGTGGTGGTAGCAGTAATATAAATAACCTGGTTAGGATCAATAGGAAATTTTGTGATCCTAGATGGATCTAGATATTGTTTAAAAGTTTTATTCTGGTATGCATCGACAAAATGGATAAATAATAGAAAAAGGAATTTTTGTTCCTCTGTTAGAAGATTTATACCTTGTCTCATTTTTGTTTGGAATGATTGTCTTATCAACTTCGGATAAGATTGTTTGTATATTAATGTGCCTGTATTTATCTGCCTACCTATTAATTGTCGTTGTTGTTGTGTTAATTGTCCCGCACCATCTCCTGCTTTTCTACTTACACTAACATCACCTCCACCTCTTATACTATCACCACTTACACCATCAACATAAGGTAGAGCAGTAGCAATAGCAGTAGTAGTACCACCAAATTGATCTCCTTTTCCACTTACACCACCACCACCAAGTTGACCTCCTCTTCCTACTTTTACACCTCCACCATCACCGTTAGGATGATCAATAGCAGTAGCTTTTCGTCCAAATAATTTTTTAACTTTATCAATGGTGAGTTTTTCTTTCAAACTTTTAAAAACTTGCATAAATTCTAATATTGCGTCGTCTTGTAAAAATTTTGGTGGTGATAATAATTCAAATTGAATACGAATAAGTCTGTTATTATCATCAAATTGAAATAAAAGCTGAATTTTTTCTTTCTTATCTGGTAAAAATACATTTTTACTAATACCAACATCTAGTATCCCCTCATTTTGTAATTTTTTGACTATTTTTTTTGGTTCCCATTTCATTGGAATAGGTTCAGCCTGAGCATCCATAATAATCGGTTCTTTATAGATTTTGATAAACTCTTGGTGTTGTATTACACGGCTTCTATACCTTTTGATAAACTCTTGGATCGTTTCTGCGAAATCTAGTGGTTGTGCCCCATTAGGTAAAATATCTGGTGTTTCCGTTTTCATTATCATCTCCTTGATTGCTGAAATGTTTTCAAAAATATAATTTCTTGCTATCGTCGTTATCTGTGAATTCAAACTCATGTCTTCTTCAATAATTTTCATAATTATCAATGGCCATAAACCGATAATCAATTGCACAGTTGCTTTCAGTTCGTCTTCTGTCTTATTAGGTAATGTCTTTAAATTTTCCCAAGCCTTATTTGCAGAATCTTCTCTTAGTGTCGTCTTCATCACTTTTGTTAAATGATCAAACATTTGTTCAATTTCACCACCACCATCACCCCCCCCCCCACCCCCACCACCACCACCACCACCACCACCACCACCACCACCACCACCCGCCGAAACAACCTGTGTTAATTTCTGTTGTATTTTTTTATTTACAACATGTGATTCAGACATTTTTTCTTTATTTCAAATAAAAAAAAAATTTATTGATCATGATCGATCTTAAATTTGTTTCTTGTCTGGGTTTCATAAGGTATAAAATAAATGAAAAAAATAAATTAAAAAATAGAAAAATAAGACATACAAGATGGAATTAGGAGATACGCCCTGCAAACAGGAAGAGTATCCTTCGCCCAAGGTTCTTTCTCCCGCCCAACAAGCGACGGTGGAATCCTCCGGACCACAGAAGAAGAAAACAAGGTGCGCATGCTGTCGCAAAGCATCGTTCCTTCTTGTTGAATGCTCCATGTGTCACAATCATTTCTGTGTCCCGGACCGTCTTCCCGAATCTCATGCGTGCCAGCAGATCCAGGGTTATAAGGACATCACCATTGACCTCGTCAAGATCGCACCTTCTAAAATCGATCATCTTTAATTTTTTTCTAAATTTTCTTTTCTTGTTGCAAGAAAGGAAAACATGGATAAAAAGAAAACCTTTCATTTCGTGTTTCTATGGTTCTTATCATTTATCATCCTCTTCTTACTTGACATGGCATGGTTCTCTGTCTCCATGGAGACTGTTTATAGGCCCTTGTTTATGAAGATCCAAAAACGAATCATCCTTCGTGTATGGAGCGGCCTCGTAACGTGGATCCTTCTGGGTCTGATGATTGCTATTTTACTAACACAGATGAAACATACACATCAATGGACCCATGCCGGCTTGATGGGCATCGTCTATGGCCTGATTATTTATGGGGTCTATAATTTTACCAACTATGCCACCCTTTACAATTATAATCTTCGTGTGGTGGCGATCGATACGATGTGGGGGGGTCTGGCCATGGGTATCACCTCTTTTCTCATGGCCATCCTTCATGGCTACCTATCGAGGTGAGAGGTATACAAAGAGCATCGCACCAAGGACCAACGCCAACATCAGAAGAAAGATGCAAAGATTCTCTAATGAAGTTGTATCCCCATTATTTGTCGTGGTTTCCACTACTGGCATTGTCACTGCTTTCGTGGTGGTCGACGATATCGGCACTGGTTTCAACACGGGAAATATATTGGAAGGACGTGGAGGAACCACAGGCATCTGTCGATAAGCATCACATTCCGCCTGGGTCGCAAAGCATTTAGACAGATACTTGTCCTGGCATGCCAATTCACAAGCCTCGCTCTTATCCTCTTTCTGGCACTCGGTGCTCTCGCAGAGTGTCTTGGGTTGGTCGTTCTCATCCCATACGCATAATGTATAGTCCCTCTCGCAGGTGGGTGGATTATATTTTGTAATGTATCCCCACGGTCGTGTTTCTTCCGTCATTGATTTGGTTATTTATTAAATAATAAATAAAAAATGAGCGACATATGGTAATTTCATATTGTAAAATTCAATAAATTCATTGTTATTATAGATTGGAAGGTGTGGATGATGTATCATAATCAATCTGCAGATGCCTGGAATTACAACAATTTCAAAAGATAATAGTTGGAATCTAAACGAATAAGCACGATATCTGTTACATTATCATCAAAAATAATCTTTGGATATTTCTTGGTAAATGATTAAGGAAAAGATCAAAAGCTCATATGCGACATTTGAATGCTATATCCTGACCTCCGATAGGCTTTCTGATACTGGTATTCATCCTCTATGATGGTTTCCAGGTAGTCTTCCCACGATCGGAGTCTCTTGGGATCAAATTTTTTGGAAAAAAGACAGAGTGAGTATCTCTTCAGACGTATGTAATGACCGTAAATCCTATGGTCACAGGCTTTCTTTCCACATGGCGACGGAGGAAGACGATCGATCCGAGGATGGAGGATGGCACGAAAAAATGCGATTTTTTTCCGAGGTTCCAGGGAAGATCTGCATAGAGGGCATTTTTCGGTAAGAAGTGACTTGAAGAAGGAGCACGAGCCGTAAAGTCCACGCTGGTCATGGGGCCGAAGAAATTGATTCAGGATATACATCCCGACTGATTGGCGATTGGACAATAGAGACTGGAAGAGGTCGAGGATCATCCTGTAATACAAAATAAAAACAAAAATAAGTAATCGGATGGATCTATCCTTGAATATTTTTTTCACAGAATCAATTTCTCCATCCATCCAATTGATTTTTTTCTTGGTGATAAGAAAACATGTCCTCCACTGCCTTTGGTAATCCTCTTCATTTGAAGGACAATATACCAACTCTCTTGAAATCCCTCGGCTTGAAATGGGAGGGTCTGTTCTTTCCCGATTCGTTGATACAAATTCGACTGAGCAGATTAAATCTTGATCAAGGGTTCCCTCAAGGATGTTATTCGCTGACAAGCATTGCCCATTTGAAAAGCTTGGTGGATGGTAAACAAAAAAAACAGCAGCAAACAATTGTGGCCCATCTTCTGGCGGCACGTCTTGGAGAAGGAGAAGAAGCGGATGTATTTGGTCCTCTTACTCCCACGATGACCAATTTCATCGTGGAGAGCATACCAGTAAAGATCGGATTGTCTACAGAACAGAGCGACCAATATATTATCAAGATACAAAAGAAGCCGGGTGAGTATCCGACTGAAAACATAAAATTCTTTGAGAAACTGCACAAAGTCACCTGTCATGGATCAATTCTTTTGCCCTTAATTGTCGGCCAGGTTCCTGGATCATGGTTTGAACAGAACCCCTTTCTCGATTGCTCGCCGAAAGCCGATCGAGACGCCACCTATAGCATAGAGATTCAGATGTATGGTGGGATCTCCTCGGAGTCCTTTCTTGAAATCGAGAATTCATTAACCTTTGAGGATGTGATCTCGGTATGGCAGTCCATCGAGAAGATCTTTTTGGATGCATGGACCATCATACACAACCTTGGATTCTACATGACGGACATCAAGGCGGCTAATATGGTGTGGGACACAGTGCAGAAGCGACTCCGATTGATCGATGTCCATTTCTATCCATTACCGAAAAAAGGAGAGATTCAATGCCACTCGCGAATAGTAACATCGCGTGTCGACATTATGCCGGTTCAATTTCTGGAGAAACCATGGACAACCCAGGAGCATTCCAGTCGATTGACCGCTACATCGGACCGTCATTCCAAGAATATTCGTCATTACTTTAAAAAATTAGAAGGGATCTTTGCGGGACGACAAAAAGATTCAATCTCGAGGAAAGAGACCGAGACACAAAGAATACAGCGCCACGCCCTCTTGTTTGTCTTGTATCCCATCCTTTTATGGTTCTTTATCTTATTGGACACGAAAAACAAGGTCATCCTCCATAAATCAGAAGAGACTGCACTTGTCCAAAAAATCAAAGATTTTTGTATCCATATCCTGGAAACCCGATGTCGAAGCCTTTGTCCCGAAGAGTTGTCCCGTTTCTCCAGAGACTTATTCTCCTCCAAATGATCACGAGAAATTACACAAAATGACCTAACGATTCCAGGACAATACGATCGATCAATTTCTACCATTCCCAACGAAATTCTCAAGAAATTACATATTCTTATTCAACAATATGGAGGGATGTCCGTATTTTTATTTGCCCAAACAATCGTAGTCCATCAATGTATTTGAAAATTCAATTTTCAAAACTCATGGTCACTCTCGGTTGGGATCGAACCAACGACCTCGCGGTTAACAGCCGCGCGCTCTAGCCAACTGAGCTACGAGAGCAAATCTTTCCCTTTCTTACTAGTAGTTTTAGTTTTCTTTAGATCATTTTTTATTTGTCATGCCTATAAAATTATTATTCCTTCTTTTATATAAATGATCTTATTAACAGGAGGATTGGGATTCATCGGAAGTCATACCTGTGTCAGTCTGGTGGAGAAAGGATACGATGTGGTCATTGTGGACAATCTCTACAATTGCAAGATTGAGGTTCTGGATAATTTGAGGAATCTTGTGGATCATCCGGATCACATCCATTTTCACAAAGGCGATGTCGGTGATCGAATGTTCCTTTCTGAGGTATTTACCACATATTCCATCACGGCCGTTATCCATTTTGCATCGTTAAAGTCCGTCTCGGAATCGATCGCAGAGCCACTCCGATATTATGAGATGAATCTGGGTATATTGTGGACTCTATTGCATGTCATGGAGGAATACAATTGTCACAAGATTATCTTTTCCTCTTCTTCGACGGTCTATGGCGCAGGAGCAGACGCTCCTTTTACAGAAACATGTCTCACAGGTAATTACCTCACCTGCCCTTATGCGCAGACCAAGTATTTTCAGGAAGAGATGCTCAAGAGTTATTGTAAAAAGGATTGGACGATTATCCTCTTGCGGTATTTCAATCCCGCCGGTGCGCACAGCTCGGGCCTCTTGGGGGAAGATCCGAATGATACTCCCAATAATCTCATACCCTATATTCTCAAGGTGGCGGTGGGGAAGATGCCATATCTCGAGATTTTTGGGAATGATTACGAGACGCCCGACGGATTCTGTGTCCGCGATTTTATTCATGTGATGGATGTTGCCGAAGGCCATGTGACAGCGCTCGATAAGATACGTGAGGAAGGGATTCATATTTATAATCTGGGAACCGGGAAAGGAATGAGTGTCATGGAGCTTGTGGAGACCTTTCAGAGGACCAATGAGATCAAGATCTCTTACAAGATTTGTCCTCGACGACCGGGTGATGTGGCAGAAAGCTATGCCGATGTCAGCAAGGCAGAACGACAATTGGGTTGGACCGCCATCCGCACCCCACAAGATATTTGTCGCGACGCCTATTTCTATGTGCTTCAAAGTAACAGGAAAGGTATCTAAGTAAGTTGATTTCCAAACTTTTGATGTTTGGAATTAATTTAACATATGCCACCATTGGTTTGGAAATTTACGGTAATCATCATATTCCATGTCTAGCTATGTAATTCTGAATTCTTGACAATTTATTTTGACAATTAGCGGTAGCGAAATGGATAATATGGTCTGCATAATGAACATTTTCATCGGGAAACATGATATAATTATCCCTCGTGAGGATATCATAATTAACATTTCCTTTTCTATTGAAATAATAATTCATAAAGGATTGTTCATAAAAGAATTTTCCCTTATAAGAAGAAATAAAGGCAATAATGGAATCAAAGTCCTTTTTCATCTCTGGAGTATTCATGAATAAAAAAAGTCCACAATTAAATGGATAAATGGAATGGAGAGAAAATGATTCTAATTCCTCGGATGTATAATTTTGTAGTCCCCAGTAGATGTGATTATGTTGATTGATGTCATTTTGTTCCTTGTAGACATACAATACATTGTCTGCCAATTCATGCACCCAAATACGATTCAAGTCAAAGGTGCATATAATATCCCCATCAACGAACAGAATCTTAGAGTAATTATGTATCTCTGAGAAATCATAGATAGACAATTTATTCATCGAGGCAAAATCGGGTTGTGATGAATTTTTTCTGATATTATGGAGCATGATGGTAAAGGAGAATCTTGTCTGATGATTTTGCAAATAGATGGAGATTTCGTCATACATATTGTCGTCACAGATAATCAAGAAATCAAAGCTCTTCTTACAGGTTGTGTATTTTTCAATCGAATCTAGAAGAAGGAGAATAATATCAAACCATTTTATACTGTACCCTATCGTGGTATAGATTAGATGGCGATGATGGATTTGAATACAATAACTTACACATCCATCCATGGCCTTGGCAATAATGTTTTGGTGATACTGCTGACAAAATTCATCGACGGCTTGCTTGACTCCAAATTCATAATGATTTTTTGCCTTTTCTTTATTCATTTCGTAGTCATGGCCCATAAGATAACCACCATCCTTGATTTTGAGATACGCGCTTCTCAAATCTTTTTTAACACCTTCATAACTATGATCTCCATCCAAATAAATAATATCATATTTTTGACTTGGTTGTTTCTCGAGATAAGTACAAGAATCCGAAGCATAAAGCTTGACGATGGAAGATTCTTTGTATTTTTCAGATAATTCTAAAAAGGATTGACCCACATTATAATAGGTAACATTATTTCCATCACTATCTCCGCTACATGTTTCCCCTTCAAATAAATCGACTGCCTCTATAGATTGTATAGAGCAATGTTGAATAATAGAGGCAAGAAAATCACCCCGAAAGACACCAATCTCCAGGAGGACTGGAGAATCTATTAAATTACAATAATATTTCATCATCTCGATGCGATTATCAAATTTGTTTAATTCGGTCGACATCTATTATTTTATTTGAAAATAAAATAATAAATACACATTTATCTTAAAAAAATGATATAAGAAGATAAACTATGATTCCAAGTATTTGTCATCAGCATTGCGATCGACTACACAAAATCAAAGAGTTGATGCGTCGTATTTTCACGTTTGTGGTCATTGAATTGGATCAGGATGGTGCTAAAGAAGACCAATGTTTATATTTTGTAAAGTATTTACCTTCTATTCCTCATTATGGGGACTACAAACAATGGCAATTATCACGACTTGGTGTATTGGCCGGCTTATTATTTCCCACCCAGTCGCCCTATCGGATACCACGTCAAGACATTGGAACGGTATGGGAACACAACAATCGACGACGACAACAATTCTGTATTCTGAATAGACTGCAAACTCGAAATGTACTGGGTCACTCCATGGACACGATCGAGCGAGTCAATGCTTTAATCGCATTGCCGCCTTGGACGACTAATAAAAATTTTCCGATTCATTAACAATCTATCTGACATTATTTTTTCCAAAAAGGGCTTAAAGAGATGACTCCCATAAATATAAAACGAGAGACATGTCCTACCGAGAGTATGTGAGTCGCTTCCTGGACAGGGAGGCCTTGAAGGAGAAGAATCGCAATGCGCCCGAGGAACAGAAATTTTGCAATGCCATCTGCCAAGACTATGTGCCCAAGACAATCTTCTCGGGCCAGCATGTGATCTGCAATGCCTGTAGGAACAAGATCAACCTGGCAATCAATCAGATCAAGGTAAAAAAGATCACGATGGAGGAATTCAAGGCGAATCCGATGATTGTCTATGGTGTGACGGAAGGCATGGCGGCGACCAAAGCGTGTGGGACATGCAAGGAAGAAAAGAGTGTCTGTAGTTTTGAGACGAACAGGAAGGAATGCAAGTCGTGCCGGAGCCTGCAGGCTGTGGCCCGGATCAGCGAAAAGGTCAAGGAATATATCTCGGATATCGAGAAGATCAAGACAAAATTACCGGACCTCGAGAATTACCTGGGACACATCCCCAAGGATGCACTGATTCTGGTGATTGCCCACTACCAGATAGGAAGGAAATCAACGGACATGAAATCGACGATGATTGTTAATATGATGAAGCACTTTAAAAGTCTGTTGTCACCGAATATGTGCAAGGGAGGATGTGGATCATCGGTGGTAACCGCCTTTTCAACGTGTGGGAAATGTCTGGATCATCCAGTCTGCCGTAAGAACGAAAAAAAAGAGGATTTTCGCGAGAACCTGGACAAGCTCGTGGAAGAGTTGGAGCCGATGCGAAATCGTGTGGTGGATATCGACCGATTCAATAAGGAGAATTTATCCATGATTGCAAGGAAATTGGGCCTGAAATTCGAGCAGATCCTCCCCAAAGCAGGCTTGTTTGATCTGGTCAATGAGGCATTGGAGAAGCGAGAAAAGGAAAGGAAAGAACAAGAAATTACCAGACGAGTAGAACAAGAATCCATAGATATTATTATTCCCAATGAAAAACCATCATCAATAACGACAGAATTGATTATCAATGGTCTAAGTGTCCAAGCCAGATTGAGTGATGGCTATGTAAATGCCACGATGTTATGCAAGGCGGGTGAGAAAGAATTCAGTAATTGGATGTTATTGGAAAGGACAAAAAGATTGATAGAAAAATCGTCGAGTGATCTTGGGATTCCAAGGACACAAATTGTCGATGTAAGAAAAGGTAATTCATCACAATTTATCCAAGGTTCTTGGATCCATCCCAATCTAGCAGTGCAACTTGCTCAATGGATTTCTGATGATTTTGCAAATACGGTATCCTTATGGGTCAGAGAAATCATTGTCACAGGTGAAGCTCATCGTGATCGTGTAAAAACTGATAATGAACTTGTTTTAGCGCTTCGTAATGCACTAGAAAAAGAAAAACGTGAGAAACATATATTACTAATGGAACGCGAACAAGATCAAGAAAAATATAAAAAATTAGAAAACAATCACAAGATGTTGAAGAAATGTCGTGAATACCATAAATTGAAGAAAGGCCCCGCCTTTTATATCCTCCGACCCAACGCTACTGATTTCAAGCTCGGATTCGAAGGTGTCGATATCAATCAACGTCTTCGTGCGCATCGGACCACAGCACCCAATTTAAAAGTATGCTATATTGTCTTTACCCCTGATGCTGATCTCCTCGAGCGTTGTATGCTTCTCCGCTTTGGGTCCAAGAAGGTCGAGAACAATCACGAATTCATCACCGATATTTCTCTTGCCGAGCTGACCGGTAGCGTCCATGCCAATCTGAGCCTCAACAATTACGAATATACCGTGTGTCCCGATGCAGAGATCGAGGCCTATAATGATAGCTAATTACATTCCATTTTCCATCACACTACGAAAGGGTCTTTGTAGTTCTCGTCGTATCGCTGCTTGTGAAAAGCCCAGCTTTCTCTGGATCCGAAGCGGAAGCCGTCGGGAATGGGCTTGGCCTTATACCAAAAAACACAATCCTGCCAATTGTTGGTCGTTGACTGGTTGTGGATATAGAGCGCTGTGTAATCGCCGGTCACACCATCCATGATGGTGCAAAATGTCTTGAAATCCGGGATGATCGATGCATAATTTTCCCATAGCACCTTGCGATTTCTCAGCGAGGATTCTCGTAAAATAAAGGTCCCATCGATCGAATTCCGGATCACCGGCTTCACGTCCATACAGTATTGAAGCGATAGTATAAAAAGCATCTTCCAATGTCGCCCGTTTTTGAATATATGATGGAAAAGCCTGGAGTTGAAGATCTTAGGGTCGTCGGTGCAATCATCAAGAAGGAGCATGCCCCACGGGACGGTGAGATGTTTCTTGGCAATCTTCTGACGAACAATAAATTCTTCAATCTTTTTTACATCGCACTGATTAAATACAAAGCTTGATGGCACTATCTTCTTGAAGTGACCGTTGCTGTCCTCTGTCCCACTCATTACCAATCCGACAGGAAAGATGTCGCTTTTTTCATACATCAGTGAGGTAATTAGTGTAGTTTTGCCTGTATTTTTCACCGCATCATAACTATTTGCGAGTAAAAAAAGATGATTTCCGTCCAGACCAAATCCGAAATATTCTCCAAATCCTGTATGTTCAATTGAGAATGGCACCCTCAGAGGATTCTCCACGCAATTGTTGCATGGTGTGTGATTCTGGACAGGAATCTCTGTGATATGCTGTCCAAATAAATCGCATCGACCATACGTTTCTTGATAAGCAGCAAATCCAAGCGATCGAGCAACAAAAAGGATGTCATCGATCAATTCCTTATTGGGATGGATCAGTGTATAGGCATCTTTTCTATTCTCGACTCCCAGATGATCAATCAGACCGGCCAACAATTTCAGACGCTGTCGTCTCGAATTGACACGATAAGAAAAAGGGATGGTGGTTTCGATTGTCAATCCAAAAAGATAAGGATCAATATCAAGTTCTTTTTCTGGCCAATCCACCCCCGATGATCGATAAAGGTAATGTCTCGATTTCCAATCCTCGGACATACACAGATACTCTTGCACAGAAAGAATCACCCGATCTCCCTCTACCGTGGTCAGCACGAGATCGTGCATCAGGTTAACCGTGTAAGGATCCCCCTTCTCCGGCACAATCGTATACATCTCGTCAAAATCATGGTAAAGATCAAGCACACGACGCGGTGTGCCGTCGTCTCCCATCACAATATCCTTCCTTTTTACATCCTCCACCTTTTTCACCGTCCCATCATACATCAAAATAGCCGTGCCAGGACGAAAACATCCAGGCTTGCCGATAATAACGATTTTTGATCCTCCCTGATCCGTCTTGTTCATATTGGCCTTGGATGGCGCAATCAGATCCACGTCTAATTCCCTTATATTAATCTCCATGTCTTTTATCTTTTGTTGATTGATGTCTTATCTTTAACAGAAAAATGAATCTATAAATCTTGAAAAAAGAGTATAAAAATCAATATGAAGAAAATCTGCAGCATGATCGATTGTGGATCACGTGCGACCTATGGTCTGACGTTTGGTAATCCGGATCGATGCAAGATTCATCGAGAAAATCGCAAACATTCTACTATGGTATGTCGATGTGGTTCTGCATACGCATCCTTTGGAAATCAAGACGACGAACGAGCCTCTTATTGTGTGCAATGCAAAACACCCGAGATGGTGAACATCAAAGATAAAAAATGTCAGCAGGAAGGATGCTCCCGTCTTCAACCACGATATAATTTTTCGGACCAGAAGGGAGGTCGATTTTGCATCGAACATCGACAAGAAGGTATGATAGATGTTAAGGGAAAAAAGTGCGAAGAGGATGGATGTCTTGTCTCACCTCATTATAATTTTCTTGGAGAAAAGAAGCCTCGATTTTGTCAGAAACATAAAAAAGAGGATATGGTAGATGTAAAAAATTTAACATGCGAAATAAAACATTGTCGCATACAACCCAATTATAATTATTTAGGTGAGATCAAAGGACGATTTTGTCATGCGCATAAATTAACAGATATGATCGATGTTCGGCATTCAACATGTGAATATGAAAATTGCAGGATACGTCCATCCTTTAATCTTCAAGGGACAAAAATTGGTCGATTTTGTATTGAACATAAATCGGAGGATATGATAAATGTGATTGATAAGACATGTGAAAGAAAAGATTGTCATATCCAACCTGTATTTAATTTCAAGGGTTTTAAACAAGGTCGTTTTTGTGCTAAACATCGATGGAAAGATATGATTGATATCCGACATGCGACATGTGAATATGATAATTGTTCTATTCGACCCACGTTTAATAGTAAAACGGAAAATGTAGGAAGATTTTGCAAAGAACATCGATTAGAAGGTATGATTAATGTGGTAGAGGTCTGTGAACATCCAAATTGTTATACATTTCCAATTTTTAATTTCACAGGAGAAGATAATAAAAAGCGTGGTAGGTTTTGTTTTTTACATCGACTCGATGGGATGGTAGACGTAAAGAATAGGAAGTGTAGTGAAAAGGATTGTTCTATCCAACCCAAATATAATTTTATGATCACAGATAGACCTCTTTACTGCACACGACATAAGAAGGATGGAATGATGAATCTTGTCGATCCTCCATGTAAAAACACCGAGGCATGTTGTTCCAGCTACGGTAATACCAAATATAAAGGCTATTGTGCTTGGTGCTTTCAGCATCTATTTCCAACTGATCCATTGACTCTCCAGATTCGAACCAAGACAAAAGAAATGCTGGTCCGTGAATTCATTGATAATCATTTTGATGGATTCATTCACGATGTGCCTCTTTATACTCCTCATTGTGATTGCACTATCCGACGTCGGATTGATCACTACCGATTAATTGGAAATACTATATTAGCGATTGAAACCGACGAACATCAACATCGTGGGTATGATCCAGAAGAGGAACAAATGCGATATCATGACGTTTATATGGGCTTTTCAGGGAAATGGATTTTTATCCGATTCAATCCTGATGGATATAAAGATCATTGTGGACAACGAATCAATCCCTGTCTTAAGGATCGTCTTCCTACTCTTTTCAAGATGATAGAAACACATATTGAACGCATCCAGCGAGAAGAAAATACAGATATGGTGGAAATACATAAAATGTTTTATGATGAATGTGCTTAATTTACGATTTTATTATTATTACAAATAATATAAATGAAGATGAAAGAAATCAACAATCCAAAACAATGTGGTTCTCTTGTGCAATATCATAATACAAAACTTGATGAACGAACAAAAGAAAATCCCTTCCGTCTGATTGGATTGCAGGATACATCACCATCTTTACTTGATCGAATCGCCATATCGATGGGTTTGAAATATCCAGATATTTATGAATGGGTTGATTATAACATCTTCAAACCCAATACTAGAACTGTCCCTTCCTCTCTCTATCGTAAGAATAAATTATCATCGTCTGTAATAGAGAACAAGTATTGTGGTTCCAGAAAAAAACTCCTTCCGGATAATCCAGAATATCAAAAGATCCAGGCTCTTCACAAGAAGGCTAAGATCTATGCGATCGAACATGATGGTGGCTGTCCTTATATTGTGTATAAAAAAGGCAGCGAAATATGGGTCTATCAACCACCAAACGACCACTACTATATTCCCAGGAAGGAACGTTCTGGTATTTTTTTAGATGATCGATGGATCTATATACAATTAATACTCCATATCAAGAACATATTGAACCTATGGATCGACAAGAAATACCCGAATTCTATGCTGATCCAGACAACAAATCCGACAATATTTATCTTTATTGGTGAAGTCATCTATTCTTTCACACTCCCCTCCTCTACTAGAATAATTGAATATCATTCCCCCATGATTGGCAATTCGCCATATCCATATGCAATCGACAAGGATGGTTTCGCATATCTATGGATTGCTAAAACACGAATTCTTTTTGATAAGACGAAAAGCAAAGATCCTTATCAACTATATTACATGAACAAACAACTAGGTCAATCATTAAAAAATATTCGTAATTCTTTGTGAATAAGTAAAAGCTATGTCATTACCCGCCGATCTCTGTTCCATCATCTTTCAAATGGATTCCACTTATCTGGACTACGTAAGAAGATTCATCCTACCCTTTATCCATGGTTATACAATATACTGCACAAAGAGCATCCACACCCAAAAACTACTCTATCTATTTTATTGTCGGATCACCAATCACGTCTATCTATGCGATGACCTAAACACACCAACCTTTATATCCACCCATTTCTGCGACCCCCTAGGCTATTTGAATCTATTCAAGAACAAGACGAGAATTTTTCTTGAGAGCAGAACAATGCATAAAATTCACAATAATTTTACCAGCGAATAGTATTATTATTATTTTATAATTATATAGTATAGAGCAGAATGTATTCGCCTTTTCAACCGATTTCTTCCTCGGCGATTTATTGTCCGAGAATCACGGGAACAATCCAGAGTTATTATCTATTGGTGAATGAATTCATCCAAGATTGTATTACCATCCCCACCGCCAATCTCCAGTCTGGTTCGACAAACACATCGCTCTATTTTGCGGGAAGAGCGACTGTCTATAATACCGTCACCAATGAGATTGCCGGGATTTGTTCGGCCTCTTTTTTATGCATGAATAATGGCCAAAATATTTTTGTGGATATCAGCAATTATCTGTCCCTCAAGAATGGACTGATTGTTTCATGGCTGACGCCATCCACACCCGCGAATCTGGAGATTGATTCCATTATATATTCCATGGTCACAGAGTGTATTGTCAAGGCATCGACCAAGGTGGGTGTCAATCCTTACTATGGCCAGGATTTCAATATGATTGTGAGTTCAGACACAGGAAAGATCACCTTTCAATTGACACCAATATAATTTATTCTTAATCTTAATTTATATCTCTCGTAAGATATAAAAAACAAAACCAAGGAATGGCTTCGGATCGTGTTATTCAGATAGCTCATATGCTACTGTTCGCACCCTTTCTTTTTTATGTGGCTCTATCCGATCGCGCTATTATTGGGAATCTATGTGATCTTATCGTGGTGCCATCGCATCTGGATCAAGGATTACACGATCGGGTGGGTGGCCTGGCATATGTTGGTGATTGGAGGCTTGCTCCTGGCCTGCGGCATCTACAGGGATCGGGCGCCTCGGATCGTCTTTTCGCTCCTCCTGGCGATGGGCTTTGCCGCGTTTGGATACCATCTGACACGCCTGATCCAATCCGTCCCTCGTTAGAAAAAATAATGAATGAGATTAAGAAGAGGATGTCATGATGGTGGTCTGATGCTGCTGTTGCAGGAGTCGTTTTCGTGCGGAATTCATGGCATTCTCCAGATCCTGAGAAATGGGATCGGCACACACCCTCTTGTCCACAGAAGACATCTGAGAGATGCGATGGACAAAGAGGCGCTGGATGCTGTTGGAAGGGCACATACGAGTCTTCCATTTCATGGCGAGTTCCGGGCGAAGACGATGCGCCTCGGTGGTTTCCGCAATGGCGTCGGAAGAGGTATAATTGTAATGGATACACAAGAGACAGGCGACAATCAAACCGGATCGCCCATGCCCTCCCTTGCAATGGATATACATCTTTTCATTAGGTTTCATGGAACCCACTGTAAAACTTAGCCACATGATGAATTCGTGAAAGGCATTCATATCTCGTGGAACAAAATTATCTTCGATAGGAAAATTAGCATACATCATCTGGTATTCCTTCGCATGATAGACATCAAGCCTCCTTTTCTCGTGGGGTGTGGTCAGATCAATAATATACTTGACCCCTTCCTCCTGAAGTTTCTGCATCTCTGGAAATCCAGGATATCCTCCAAAAAGAAGGTTGGGATTCTTAGGAACAATGCTACAAAAACCCATATTGTTTGTTATCTCTTGATGGGATTTGTCGAGATTCATTTTTTGTATTTCTTAATTTGATAATATCTACACGCAATCTTAGATGTCCTAACGATGTTTTTATTAACGAGTTAAAAAAAAAACTTTATAAAAAATAAAATAAATGTATTCCGATTATCGCACGCTGTTCAAGATTGAATGTTCTTCTCCTTCGACTGGACTTACGGATAGCACTCGGTTTTCATGTGGTTCCCTTCCTTTCCAGACCCAAGTTCGTAAATCGATCCAGGATCCACAAATGTTTGGAGTCAACGAGCCTTCTGAATGTAAGCATGACTATACCGAAGAAAAACCATCATGCTCCTATCGATGTGAGATGCCATCTCCACAACAACCACAACAATCACTACAAACAATCCCCACGCGAATGGCGAAAGAGGGTTTTCAACTTCCGACCTCGAGCACATTATTGATGGCCACACCCATACCGACACCTTCCAAGACATCCAAGACCTCCATGCCGAAAGACTCGGACAAGTTGCTTCCGGTGCTTGATCCCGTTTTCAATCTTCGTGAGATCTGCAAACAATCGATCTTGCTCGAGGACCATCTCTCGCAACCCGAAAAGAGATGCACTGACTGCTGTGTAAAACATTTTCTGACTATTGAGGCGCTCGCCGAAGAGGCCGTCACCCTCGACAAACAAAAGGAACACCATAAACTCGAACATCTCCCCGCCAAGATCCGAGAACTCCAAAAATTATGGTTCCAGGATCCTACGAGTAATGCTCATACCGTGTCTCAAAAATTACGCGAGATCCGCAAGGTGTATCAGATTGATTGTTTTGACATCATCTTTCGTGACGGTGGATGTGAATCCTGCACAGACGGTGTCTGCAAGATCAAGAGATAATCTTCCCGATACATCCTGAACACAATTGTGCAGGGATATTGGCACCGTAAGAATTATCGACATAGAGGATGGTCGTCTTTTCATGGCAGACACAACAGTAACCCTCGGCACGCGTCATGTAAATAATCTCATTCCCCACCACCTGGAACATGCGAGTTTCCTCATTGATCTCCACCGTCTCGTAAGGATTCTCCTCGGAATACACTCGAATCAAATCTGCATCATTCTTATTGTCCAGTTCATCCAGACAAGAGGTAAGGATCTCATCCAGATCGATGACCTCTTCCTGATTCGAATCATCATCATCTTCTCTTGTTATTGTTTCAAGCAGCTCTCTCATCCGTTGTGGGCGATCCATTTGTTCCCTTTTTTTTATATTGTTAGATCATTAAGGAGTAAAACGTAGGCCGCGAGGTGAGGACGAGGCGATGGAAGCGGGAGAGGAAGTAATAGTATTAGAATTATAATTATTACGATTGGTATTACTATTATTATTATTGATAACAGGACTCCGTGTGGTGCGATTGGAAGAGAAACTGGCGATGCCCATGATGGTATTGATCTGATTTAGAGTGGATTGCATGCTATCCATGAGAGTATTCGCTTGTGCGAGGGTTTCATTTGTAGAGGTGATCGTATCCTCTGAATTCGCAATGAGGATATTCGTCGAAGCAATCGTCGCATTGGCACTATCGATGAGGGAAGAAGCATTGTTAATAATTCCTTTTTGACCTATTTGAGACACATAAGTTTTGATTTTGATTAGAATCATACATAAAAGAATACAAATAACTACAAAGATTCCCACAGCAATACCAGATATCCAGAATTGCCATTGCCCATAAAATCGGATAGTCGTAAACGATTTGGATTGTAATGGTCGTAATGATGTTGATGATTGTGTTGTTGATGGTGATGGTTGTGTTGATTGCATTTTATTTCAAAAAGAAATAAAAAATTCATGAATAATTTATATTACGAGGTGCGCATGACGATCTCATCATTGGGATTGACGAGTTCATGATAGAGGCCTAGACAGTTGAGAATCGTCTTCCGGATGTCTTCCTCGGATGATTTGTCAAGAAGGCGGTTGATGCTGATAGGACTGATGGCACCGGGCTTTTCGACACTCTCTTTTTCTTGTTCGACAACAACCTCTGGTGGAGTCTTGGTCTCGGCGACCCCGCCTCCGACTTTGGCAACAGTGGCAACTTCGACAACGTCCGCATCAGCGGCAGGTGCGACCGGTGCGACCGGTGCCGCAGGAGAGGGGGAGGCAGGTGCGAGAAGAGCATCCTTGACGAGGGCCCTCGCTTCCTTGGTGCCATAGTAGGACTTACCATTGATGACCTCCTTGTCCATCTTATTGGCATTGTTGGCGACATCCGTCTTATCGACACAGAGATTCTTGCGGAGATCACAGTGCTCATCCTCGGTGCATGGATTGTTATCTCCTGTGCACCTCTTTTTCTTAAAGAGTTTCTTCTTGGGCTCCTTGCCGCGTGGAAGTCCTTCGGTGATATTATGCTTTTCGAGGAGGGCATTGATATCTCCCTCTGTTTTTTTCTTACTGCCCTTATCCTCATATTCTTCGGGAGCCGGGGGCCATCCTTCGGGAAGATCGGCCATGCACACCATGGACGCGACGGCCACTTCTTTGGTCTTTTTAACTTTTTTATTTTTATTCTCCGCCTTGAATTCAGCCTCGATCTTCGTAAATTCCTCTTCCACTTCCTTGACAAGCTCTTCGCCAAGTCGATCTTTTAATTTGGGTATCGTCTTGTTATTGGTATTGTAGTCCTTGTCCACCTTGTGGAGGCGTTCGATCAGGAGCGCCTTGAGATTGGGCTTTTGGACTGTCGCGGCGATGGTCTCCACCACCACCTCGGCAACCGAGACCGCCGCCACGGGTGCTTTGACCTTTCGTGCCTTTTTCACCTCGACACCCTTATTTTTATCCTCCAAGAACGCCTTGTATTTCTCAACATCCTCCTCGTGATAGATCACATCCAGATCCAGCTTCTTCAACTCCTCTCGCATTTCGTCGGCTTTTTTTATTTTTTTAAGTCGTGAAAATTCCGAATGATCCTTGTATTTCCACAGCAATACCTCTTTTGATGCGGTTTTCTCTTTCTTTGATGTCATGAGTTTTTCTGTTTATCCTCTTTTATTTTTTTTTTAAATAAGAAAAAAAAATCAATTTACAAGAGAAAGATGTCCACCATGCAACAGATTATAGGTCTAATTGAGGGGGAGATGAAGAAAAGACCGACAGGTCGACTTGGAATCTCCGACATGATGCAGAATATTATTTATTTCTTTAACCAGCCAGAGATACGGAATTATGTGATCAAGCATTATCTGGATCTCTTGCCACACGGCAAACACGTGGATTGGGATCAGACCTATTATTTTGACGAGGAGGGGATGATGGATTCACATTACCATCCCGATCACCCCGATACCTCGCTTACGGACTTTATCCGCAGTCGAGAGGTGTATAAGAAGATCAAGAAGAATCATTTCATCGTGTTCACCTGCTGTATACTGTATGAGGGGAGCAAAGTGCATTTCCTCTCCTTCGTCTACAAGGCGACGGTGCCTGTGCTCGTGTCCTTTGATCCTGGGATCCATCTCTATCACAAGGGTCAAGATGTGTTGGTGCCGCTGATCGAGAAGAGCTTTACCGAGGCGGGATTGCTCACGGCCACCAAGAAACCAGGAGTCGAGAGGATCGGTTTATGTAACAAAGAATACTTTAATAAAAAATTTGGGATCCAATACGATGGATCGAATCCACTCCACACCAACCTGCCGGCAGACTCCTTCTGCCAATCGTGGACGCTGTTCTTTCTGATCGAATTTCTTAGGCATAAATGCTCCGATCGTTTCGTGTCTTCCTGGTGTAAGATCAATCCCGACTATCGTGAGACCTTTATACTGATGTATTATTTCTTACCCTGGTTGCAACAAGATAAATTTATCTATCACCAATGGTTGGAATTCTATCCACAGGGTGAAGATTTAACGGTGCTCTTCCAATATACGATCGATACTTTCGCTAAATGTGAAAATAAAAAATGAAATTGATCTAAAGAAATCCCATATCCTATATAAATCAATCCTCTCTATCTATCTCTATCTCTATCTTAGTATATATATATATATATATATTTTGCTCCATGGCGCAGGGGAAGCGTGCAGGGCCCATAACCCTGAGGTCGATGGATCGAAACCATCTGGAGCAAATCTCTTTCTTATCTACCGCATTAACTCAGTTTGGTCAGAGTGTCGGCCTTTTAAGCCGAAAGCCGTGGGTTCGAGCCCCACATGTGGTATGGTCTTGTAGTATAATGGTTAGTACTGTGGACTTTGAATCCACCAATCACGGTTCGATTCCGTGCAGGACCATTCGTAGAGTGCACAAGTTCCCATAGCTCAATCGGTAGAGCGCGGGTCTAATAAACCCGAGGTCGAGAGTTCAAGCCTCTCTGGGAATACGACAGGTTGTCCGAGTTGGTTAAGGAGACGGCCTTAAGATCCGTTGCGAAAGCGCGTGGGTTCGAGTCCCACACCTGTCATCCTCCCTTATAGTCTATTTGGTCAGGATATCGGCCTTTCAAGCCGGAGAGCCGAGTTCAAGCCTCGGTAAGGGAGTTTTTCTACACGTCGGAATGAGTATAGAAACACAGTAAAAGGAAAAGACATTTATCACTACCACAAATAATGGAAACCATCAAATCGCTGATGGCGAGGCCATAATGATGGCCTTATAAGAAAACCTACAATCAACATGAATGATTCTATCATCACACTCGGATGGTGGGAATCAATACATCATTAGATCGAGGACACGTGGAAACAGTAACTGTGATCGGCCAGACGTTCACATTTGTAGCGGTGGTGACGGAGGATGCATAGGACGCTCCTGCAAAGAGGGCACTACCGGGCGAGCATCGCACTAGAGGGAACGAATGCCGACTAGTTCCACTGATGGTGGAGTCCGCCGAAGCGGCCACACCTCCACCATCCATTTGAAGGATCGCTCCCCCGTCAAGAAGGATGGTCAGGATATTGGAGCGTGGATAGAGTTGTTGAAAATTGGCCGTGTTGCTTGCAAAGGTCACATCGAGTGCGAGTCCGATCCGGTTCACACCATCCAGTGTGACGGTCCATTGATAAATGGGCCTATTGGAACCCGTGCTAACCTGCACGGGTGAAATTAATATAAGATCGATCGACATCCTATCTAACTATACATCAATATTTTAATTAACATTGAATAAAAAATTGAATTTTTACTCCAAAGTAAGAGAAACAATTGAAATGACAACTAATTATTTCGAATTTTCTTTTTTTTTTGATGACAACAGACAAACAACAACGACATGGTCCATCCATTCAAGCATCCCGAGATCGACTTTATGGCGGAGGCCTTTGAGGTGGTGATGATCAAACGAGAGTTGATGCGGGATGTGGAGCTCTTCGATAGGATGATACATTTTGAGATGCGGTATGAACGCTATGAAAAATGGATGAGGCAATTGTATCGCCACGAGGACGACTGGGCCATGTTTGACCCCACATACGATTATCTATAAATGGTAGTAGCGAGTTTGAATAGATTTATATTCGCCGTTTGCAAATATAAAAAAAAATAAATTAAGAATCCTCTAATACACGCAATTGATCCGTCAGCATTCGTTTTAGAGGATGTTGAGGTGAGAGGATCGTCAAGATCTTCTTGATGCGGATCGTATAGCGCTTGACTGTCTTTCTCGTCGACTTGTCCAGGATCAGAGGAGATTGACGTCGAAGGATAAGATCCGGCTTCTTCAAAGAAGGAATGATGATCTCACCATCCGTGTTCTTGGGTGTGTAGAAACCATAGGTATACAACAATTGGATGTCTGTTTTATTGCCATAGGAATCGTAGATCTGTCGTCCAGTCGGAATAGGCACGATAGTCTCCATCACAAAGACGCGTTTCATATTATCAAAATACCATGTGGTATTTCCTTCTTCATTGCTATGATTCAAAAGATCGGCGATCGGGACGAGTCCCAACACCTCTTTACGCCCATCCTGGAATTGAAAGACGCGACTGTTCACAATCACAATCGCCTTGCGATAGGCGTCTCTCATTTCTACCGGGATATCGAGACGATCCATCTGATCCTCATAGTATTGCTGGTAGTGATCAATCGAATGAAAGAGGTCGTTCCGATCCTGATTTTTTCTGGAGAAGCAGGTTCCCTTGAGCGGTTTAAGGATCTTTTTATCAAAAAAAAGACAGAAATTCGAATAATCCTTGGGGAGCGAGGAAAGATAAATTTTTTCCGAGGTGGTCGGTTCGACCTGTCCCGTCAAGAGGGAATAAACATGGAAAATCATTCGATCATTGCGCTGTTGCTTCTGTGGATACTTCTCTCGGAGAAGGGGATTCCTTTCGTAGAGGGGTTCGATCCTCATAATGTGCTCCTCGGGAATCTCCAGGATGCGTTCGCCCGTCGGAATATCCGTCGTGGCAAAGATGCCACGGCATCCCGTCTTCTTCATCCGGAGACCGTATCGATTTTCTCCTCCAATCTGCCACAACCGTTTCCACATCTTTTTTATTTTTTATTGTTAGATGGACAATAAAAAAAAATCAGGCATATCAAAGAGGGGAATGATTTCCATTTTCTTTTTCATAAATATAAATTTAAGAAGCGTGATGGTGGATAGTTCCTTTGATGAGAAAAGGATAGTCTTGCATGATCTCTTCGGAGGAGAGGCAGTCGATACCTTTTTTTCCAATATATTCGGGATAGGTTCGCAATGCATACTGGCGATATTCGAACGGGAGGCGATAGGTAGGAAAATAGCGAACATAGGCCACCACCCGCCTTCTTGGCGTCTCACGTAGACTGTTCAGAGGATTATGAACACAACCCGAATTCCAGATCACAAGGCTGCCCGCCGGTGTCGCGACACGCCGCTCCACACATCCTTTCTGCACAAACCAGTCGTATTGGTCCTGTGTAAAAGGGCCAAAACGCTCGATCGCCTCTTTCACGTGCCAATGACTCTTTTCCAGGATCCCCAGACATGCATCCTTGGGTGTGATATTGGTCAGAGAGACAAATCCCTGGTAATCGGATTGAGGACAAAAGGGATTCTCGTCAATATGCCAGGCACAATGGAATGGTAACGGAAGTTTTGGAGGCCGGTAATTGAAACGATCGATATACAGATACAATGACTCCTCTGGACCGTAGAGTTCCTGAAATAGAGAGGTGATGGCCGGATTGGATCGCACCTCCCAAAGCGTCCTCAGATTGTCCAGTCCGTGGATGACACCATTCGGAGCCCTTGTCTCCACAAAGCTTTCCCATTCTCCATCCTTGACAACATTCTTCATGGTGGCAGACAACTTCTTCACATGCCGTGCACATTCTTTTGCCGAAAGGATGCCTGGAATCACCACATAACCCTTTTCTTCTAATTCCACCTTCCAATCCATTTTGTATTCTTCTTATGTGTATCTTTATATTATGATTGTGAAGAGGATGAACTTAATCACGACTACTACTTTGTCGTCGGATGCGTTTTGTGCTCCGTTCATCATCTTTTGATAGAGATTGAAGCAGGGCCTGATATAGCGTATTCGATCGTCTACTTTGTAATTGTCGATCCGTTTTACATCGTTTCAAATACAGGAGTCTCATTATGGTTTGTTGATCTGCTTGACTTTTATTGCCGGATGTAGTAGATAAACCACCTTGTTGATCAATTTTACTGTCGTCAGCTTTGCTTTGACGTCTAATTTTTTTTTTTAATTCGATGCCATTCTTACATTTTCCATACAAACTATTTACGATAGCTACATGATTTTCAACCACATTCTTACTTGAGTTTTATCTTCATAATAACCAAAATAATGAATTATTCTGCAATGTCCGGTTTCATGATAAATAGTAAAATACTTTTCTAAAACTGGTTTTATGCTGTAATCTTTACCATCTACTGTAATTTGGTCTTGCATATATATATAAAATTAAAAAAATTTGGTCTCCATGGTCAAAAAAGATACTAATGACAAGTTTCTTTAGAAAAAAAAACGAGTTACTATTCCCAATCCCAGAGGTAACGTAAACATGGAGAATTGACGGAGAACCAGAGGCTGTCCAGGGAATGGTCCTCATAACGCTCCAAGACGACAAGGATACGATCGCGCACCTTGCAGTGGCGGACGATCCGGCACGCGACCCATCTCTTGGGATGGATGCAGGTGAGAAGACGTTGCTCGATGCAATCGGCGACGCAGACGACGCATTCGATGTTGATATTATCATAATGTTTGATGTGCTGACGCCAATTGTCACGGCAATGAGTGCGATGAGGTGCTACATGGGGACTGGTGAATTCCATCTCGAGGAGGGGGGACATGCTGCAATTGTCGACAGAGAGTTGCATGTCGACGGTCTTGATACGATAGCATTTTTTCTGAAGAAGGATTTCTTGAATCACACCCTCGGTCCAACCGTAGGACGGATCCCGATAGATGTCCACGGCATCACCGACCTTGTATCGGACGAGACAATTTGGACACGGATGGCCGCATGTTGCACAATTGATGATGGTGGTCATGAAAATCTGTAGGTTGAATAAAAAAGAATTATTGTTAAGTCTGGATTCTATCTTATTTCATAAAATTTTTCTTCTTGAAATCACTTTTTTACGGGCTGTATATATTTATTTCTAGAATGAAAGAAATATCAATTATTACTTGGGGGATTGTTGCAGACCCAGACGGACAAACACCGTCTCAATGAGCGTAGTTAGAGGGTAAGTCGTATTGGGAATCGTGTAAATATCGGTGAGATGGGTGCAGAAGTAACCGATGGAGCCGAAATTATTCGTCGCATCCGTATTCGGATTAAATTGCCGGGCCGAAAAGCCATAGGTAGGAAAACCAAAGACACGGGTATTAGCAGGATCCTCGAGCTGCGAGGCCACTGCCATGACCGTCTCCGGGAAGGCCGCCTGATTCACCATAAACGCCGATTGTTGGGTATCCGCATCCTTCACATAGGCCAGATATCCCGGATTGTTGGCGATGCCATAGAGATTTGTCGAAGTCTTGGGCATACCTGTCTGAGTATTGATAAAGGGATTGGGTGTCGTGAGATCGATCTGCGAATAGACGACTTTCCCGTTGAGTAAAGTTTGAGTGGGTAGCAAGAAAGGAGTCTTGGAATCATAAATCGTGGTCCCACTCGAATCATAGACCGTCAGAACATACGTATATCCAGGTGGTGGGATATTTACATTCTTGAATATGATGCTTGCCCATGTTGACAATGCCTGTATATAAAGAATGCGATTTTCAGGCGAGGCATCCTGCAAATAAGTGGTTCCCACAATCTCCAAATTTTCCCACGCCGCCAATGTATCGGATTGGAGTAATAAACTGTCCAATATATTCTTCAGATCAAAATATCGGATATTGGTGATACCGATCCGATCATAAACCAGCAGGTTCTGACCACACACCGAATCATGGGCCTGGTAGATGGCCTGCTGAATGGTCGGCGCACCCGACTGTTGCGGGATCGGCCCAATTCGTATTCCATTGACATTTAATATATCCATTGTGTTTTCTTCTTATATAACAATTAACAATTTTTTTTTTTTATTTTATTTCCAACACAGAATCGGCCTCGATGCGGATTTCACGTCCATCTCGCAAGGATACTTGGATTCCACTCTCGATACCCATATCCGATGGACGAAGCACCGCACCCCCATGAAAATCCTCATTCGGACCAAGATACCCCAGCACCGTCTCTGTCACATCCTCGCCCCGATCGTCCATCACATACAAGATACGCGGAGGTCCTCTCTTTTTTTTGATAAGGATCGTATAGACCCGATCATTCAAAAGGTATCGCACCCGGTATCCACCCGCGATCTGCATCGTCGGATATACCCTCTGAATGAATCGAAAATAAATATAGCGGACCAAGATCCGTCCCGCCAAGAAATACTTGCGTATCCCCCACATGGTTTTATTCTGTTCCTTTCTTCTTCTTAAACGGTATCTTCTTCCTCCTCTATCAATTCCTCATGAAACTGAAAGTGATGCTGGCAGACCTTGCAGTCGATATCCCCATTCTCATCCAGATTCTTGCGAAAACAAGGATGACAGATCTCATGGCCACAGGGTAGATCATAGCCTTCTGGATCTTTTTTACAGACAAAACATTGACTACTACTTGGTGGTTTTTCATTCGATTTGTCGATGCGTTCCAATGCATTCCGAAGCTGTATCTCAAGATCGGTGATTCGTTGCTCCAGTTGATGGATACGATCCTGATCCGTGGAGATCTTCTTGACGTCTTGTTGTTTTGGGTGCTTGATCTGACTAGGAATGTGTTTTTTCTTCCATTGATATCGGTAAGTCGCCTTTTGACGATCGGATACCGCCATCTTTTCAATCAGACCAAATGCTTTTTCCTGGTTAAGGATATTGTATATTTCACGCCATGAAGATGACATGATATTCTTTCTATTGGAAGGAATGAAAAAATTTCTACCAAAGTCAATTTACCGGGGCAGGAATCACGCGGACATTTTGAGCATAAATATCCAAGAGACGCTTGATAAGAAGACGTTCAGCCTTGACGTCCATAAAGGTTGCCATATAGTCTCGGCCTTGTTGTGCGATCTCCTGGCACTCCTTGGGATGATTCCGTGCCCAATCCAGCTTGTCTTCCATATCCGAGAAATCGGGTTGGATAGGGATGTAATGGCGCCAGGGTTCGAGTTGATCCTCCAGGATCCAGCTCTGCATGGTAAAGGGGGTGCAGAAAGGAATCGAATTCGAATAAAGGATCCACTTGAGGTTGGTAGCGACGTCGTTGCCTTCGACCGAGAGCACATACTTATGATGGAGAAGGGACGAGAGGGGGATTGTTTTACGAGAAAGAAAAGAATATTTTTCCTTCTTGGCCGGATCCGAGATTGGAGAGAGGGCGATGTCGATATGGGGTGAGGGAGAGTCATGGTAGGTCCTCACCAGATGTTCTCGGGAAGTCTCGCGAAACGGGATATTATTCCCGAATCCATACCCGGTGGCCGCACCCCGCCATACCAGAACCTCTTTCTTGTCTTCATACGGGATATCCAATCGATCGACATCGAACACCTCGGCAAAATGTCGTTTGTAATTTAAATTGAGAAGGATCGACTCGCCGTGATCGTGGATCGGCCTTGATTTAACGAGCGTCGGCACGGGAAAGGACTCGACGCGGTCCTTGGGATAGAAAAGGAATTTGCGGTCATAGAGATGCGGGGAGCCATGGATATACCGGGTCATATCGTGGTAGTAGGAGGTATTCGTGATATCGAATTCTTGATCCAAATAATCAGTATAGACATAAGACCACGGCATCTGCGTCGGGGGGATGGTCTCCATCTCGACCACCGAGGTCCTATGATAGGTCGGCCCCAGATATACCTTGAGTCGAGATTCCATTTTTATTTATCTAAAAAATGAAATTTTTACCGCGGTTGTAATTTTGTCAGAGCAAATAGAATATCATGGAATGTCTAATTTCCTTTTATCTGCAGGAAGATCCTGTCATGACGGTCCTCCGTCTGCTGATTTTTCTGGTCGATGTCACCTTGCAACCCCAAATCATAAGGAGCATGCTCTCCGATATCTTGCTCCTGGAAAGGATTGCGGCACAGAGTCCAAGGATCGCGCTCGTGGCGCGCGTGTTGTTCCTCCTCCAGCATCCATCTTCCGAACGATCGGTGAGCATCTATGCCCTACTCTTTATTGGACTTTTTTCTCTTTCCGCGATGGATCTTTCCCTATGGTTCGCGTGTCTTTTGCTCTCTGCCAGATCCATCGAGATCGCAGAATTTACAAATCACCTCCAATGGCCTCTTATGACGTTATTCTTTGTTGGTTGGTCCAGACTCTTTGATGGGTATATCATGTATCTGGAAAATAGCGTTGCGAGCGCTCACACCATGACAATTCTGGACTCGGCGGTAAGAAATGTAACCATGATCACGAGTCTTTATTCTGTTTTTTGGCAAACATCTGCAGCATCCAGTGTCCATTGAGGATTGAAAATAACAAATAAAAGAAAACGACCGGCAGGCCCACCTCTCCTGACCAAAACAATTTTCCGGTGATGAGACCGAGCAGGAGGATCCGGAAAAAGACAAACAAGGGAGGAAAAAGGTGCCTTTTGCACCATCGGATCACAGGCTGTCCCTGAAACACTCGAGAGGAAAAAAGGAGGATGCTCGGTATCTCGACCACCATGCTAAGACAGCACGGCAGATAATGTTTCTGGTAGATGGATAATAAGACATACCCGCCCGTGAGGCCGTGATGGAGCCATCCCTCGATCACAGGAAAGAATTGAGGATAGTATCTCAGGCCATGGTAGATGTCGGCCAGACAATAGGCGACGTAAAAGATCAGCATCTCCCTCTTCATCATTTCGGTCAATCCCGTCCCCGAAGTAAAGAACGCCCACGCCTCCCATATCCCACACGGGGCCAACATGCTCGCGGCCGTCAGGGAGACGACACTCTGAAACTGAAAGGGTGTCTTCTTGCCCGAACGCGTCGTCTGACTAAATACATAACAGAACCATGAGAAGTAGCGCAGTAGACTGGTGAGCACGGATGATTCGACACCCTCTTTCGGATAATAATACATCGCCTCCAGATAGGAATAAAGACCGAGACCGAGATGGTAATAGATGCAAAAGAGCACCGACACTTTCCTCTCACCGATCTTATAGGTCCAATCACTGGCCCAGAAAAAAAGACCCGTGGCGATCAGGGTCATCAGGTAGAGGAATTGATCATGAGGATGAGTAATGAAGCACATCACTGTTCCTACCGCCGTGCGCGCGATAATCTCATAATGATGAAAGGGTGAGGGGGGAAATATCACGTTGCTTGCGATCGCGGCAAGAAAGACGACCGGTGCATAGGTCGGATTATTCAACGCCATGCGCTCATTGATAATCATATTGATCAGAGTAATATCCCCGTAATAATAGGGAGTCGTGTAATACAGGTGATAGAAAAAAGAAGCCACCCAGTGGATCAGATAACAAAATAGCAGATGGGGATAATGACTGGAATAATTCATCAGGGAAAGAAACATAGCTCCCGTGGTGCCTCCTTCTACCACCCTGTAAATTGTCTCTTGCATTTTATATTTATCTAAATACCTCGTGTCGCCTTAGATGGAAAATAAATTTATAATAAAAATTTTAATCTAGAGACAAAAATAAAAAGACATGAATACTCTAGAGTTGATATACATTACAGATGGCATCGTATTCATCTTTATTATGTGCGTGCTCGTCATGATGATGATGAATACAAAGGGAGATACGATCCAGCTCCAGTCGAGGGAGAAGTTTTGCACATGTCGCGGCGCGCAATTCAATAACTCGAGCGCCGATGTCAATCAATACGACTGCTACAAGAACAAGATCCCCAACCGGATCTGGAAACAATCCTACGCGGGATGCACCTCGTTCGACGATCCTGGTAAGATCGCATGGGATTACAATATCGAAGGAAAGCAGCTCCCGGAATTTGCAGGCGTATAATTAAAACTGATTTTTCTCTTCTTTTTTCCTTCTTTCATAGATAAGATTACAATCTCATCCGACATTGTAATGATTTCTTCTTTTTTTTATACAGTCAGAACATGGACCGCCTGCCCTACGAATTGAAGATGCTCATCTGGGAGATGGATCCGGCGAAGAGGGAGCGCTTCCATCGCGTGGTGCACCAGCTCCGGATGCGGAACGTCTTCTGGCAGATGTTTCCTCCCTATGGATACGAGTCATGGCTCGATCTGGTGCCGATTCCCGAATATGATCGCGATGGCCGCATGGAGGCCATGGTGGATGCCATGGTCAAGGAGCGATGCAAGCGTCATCGTGTGCTCGGGAAAAAATCACCACTTCCCTTTGATGAATTCTGTCTCTTGACATCTCGGACCCATCTGAAGAATGTTTCCATCTAAAGCATGCTTTTGTTTTGGAATAAAAAAATGCGACAAAAGATACCCAAGGTGGTTTATCAGACATGGATTACAAGAGACATACATCCTGTATTGCAATCAAGAAGAGATGCCATGATCCGCATTAATCCCGACTATGAATTTCAGTTAATTACCAACGAAGAAATGGATCAATGGGTGAATGATAATTTTGAAGGCGATATTCGCGATTGCTACAACATGCTTAATATTGTGACGGCGCGCTGTGATTTCTGGCGCTACCTGATGCTCTACAAGAATGGTGGGATCTACCTGGATTTTGATTCCGAGATCACAAGGCCATTGGGGGAGTTGATACGGGAAGAGGACGAATGCATCATCACCGCGGAAGGATGTCCCAATTGCTACATGCAGTGGGGACTCATTACATGCAAGAAACATCCTATTTTTGAATATCTTATCCAACTGATTGTTCAGGAAATCAAAGAGGTGCGATTTGTCAAGACCACCGATCTGCATAATACGACCGGACCCACCATGTTTACACGCGCAGTAGTGGACACCCATTATCGCAATTTCGGCGATGTCATCTATCGATGGGGACTGACCACCGATTATGATGAGACCTTTCGTCTGACTACAGGAGAAACTTACCGACTATGCGGTATCGAATATAACGGATTCTTTCTTTTCAAGCACGAGGACGCCCATCTTATGTATAAGAATACAGGTGTTATTCACTGGGCTTACGATGAACGCCCTCTATTCAAGGATGGTCGAAATGGAATTAAATAAAATCAATCGTGTCTTCTGTCTCTTCGTCTCCTCCGACATCAATCAGAATGGTCGAGACATCGACCGAGGCGGCATTCTCCTGGATGACGATGTTTTCGGGTATCTCCTTGAGATTACGAAGATTCTTGACCTCTTCTGGATTATACTTGTGGATGATGTCGGCCTTTCCATCCTGATATTCGCGAAGACCAACAAGGACGACATCCCCGGTTTGGATCCAGACACGCTTCCTCATCTTGCCCCGAATCGTCCCGAGCCTCTTGATGTCGTCGCAGCAATCCAGCTCGACGTGTCCGTTGCCCAGCATCTTGACGACCTGTGCGTATTCCTGACCGTCGTCCTTAAAAAGAAGTTCTCGTCGGAATTGACCGACGCCTCCGGCCTTGGCGCTCTTTTTCTTTTTTCCTCCTCCTTTAGGTGGCATTGTATTTCTATTATTATTATCAAAAGGAATGAAAAAAAAAGAATCATTTTTTCATGGTAAGTTTCATTTCAAAGAGATTTTCTTCTATCCTTCATCGAACCATGGTAAGAATCAATTTTAACTGCATTGTTAGAGCATTTCTTCAAAAAATACCATCAGGAATTACTTATCTGTAGTCGTTTGCTTCACATTGCACTCCATACTATCATTATCACTCTTCACTGGGGGTGTCGGTAGGGTCGGTAGCATCTTATTCTTAGGTGGAAGTTTTTTAGGTTTTCGATCGGATGGTGGAATGTGGAAATTTTCTTCTTCTTCTTTTTTTGTAGAGGAGGGCATTTATCTTTGAGAAAAGATAAAAGATAAATGATTTGAAAACATCGTAACAAAAATAAAAATATCAGCAAGCATGGAATGTGCTCCTACGGTGAGAGGAGAGATCAAAAAGGCAAGGGCCAGTCATTATGACATTTATTCTGCACTGAATGAATTTGTGGACAATTCGCTGGATGCTCAGGCACGGACCATCTGTATCGATGTTCGTGAGCATGTGGAGGAGGAGAGACGCATCCACAAGATTTTATTCTCGGACGATTCCGCGGGAGGCATTCAGAAAAAGAATCTGAAAGAGATCTTTTCATGGACCTACGAGCGGAAGCGTGATCAGAACGAGATTGGTGAATTCGGCACCGGATTCAAGGCCGCCTCGGTCAATATCGCCAACAAACTGACGGTGCTCACCCGGGATGGAGAGGCCGCTTACCAGGCGATTGCCGATTGGCACGAGATGGCCGATGCCAATGTATGGGCACCCAAGATCATGACCCTTGACATGGAATTCTTTCGCGGCTACCATCCCTTTTCCACGGGCACGACGCTGATGTTGGAAAACATCCGCCATGAATTCATCCAGAGACAAAAGGGGAACGATCGTTTCCTGGACCGTATCTATCGTGAACTGTCCTATTCCTACAAGTATTTTCTGAAGCACCACCCGAGTGTGGCGATCCTTGTCCGTGGATTGGAGGGAGAGAAAGAGATCTCCTATGCCCAGAAGAACGATCAGATGAGCTATTTTTTTGAGCATGCACCTCTTGTGATCCAGACGCGCATCCTCGTTTACAAAGAATCGAGCGCCTATCACATCTATCTGCAGCGAGAGGATGTGCCTTACTGGGAGGCGATTGAATTCGTCGAGAAGCGTAAGAACGGGAGCAACGTCCTTCGATCGACGCATCTCCAGCCGCACACGGGCAAGACGATCCTCGATACGATGGTCTTTCGCAGTTGCACGCACTTTGGCGCCACAGACAATCATCCCTATACACAGGGGACGTTGGACATCATCCGTAATCATCGCATCCTCGCCAAGGACCTGACCTACCGGCCGCACCGCTCGGATCCCCATGTCGCCCATCTCAAGCACGAACTCATCTACAACAGTAAATGGTTGAATGCAATCCTGGGCATCCAATTCAATAAGAGCAGCGACGGCAACATCCCCGAGGGAGACATGCGCTACACCCTCGAATACATCCAGCGCCTCCACGAACGAGAACTCATGCGCTTCGAGAAGCAAAAGCTGGGTCGTGTGGTCGTCCGTGAAAAGGAAGAAGATGAATACCTATGCCTGGATCTTGCGATTCCTTCTTCACCAACTGCACCACCATTACCACCGATCAAAGTCGAAGCATCAAAACCACCTGTCGATCTTTCTCCACCACTCGAGATCAGTTTGAATCTATCGCCACTACCAACATTAAAATCCATCACGATCCAAAAACCTCCACCGATACCAGCGGCCACCGAGAAGCGCAAGAATTTCACCATGGAGACCAAGCTGGAGGTCCTGAAGAAACAGGAATGCCGAGACGTTGATTTCGATTTTCGATTACTGGATGACATCCTGCCTCTGGATTACGATCACAAGAATGGCCAGTCGTCCAACAATTCCATGGACAATTGCCAGGCGTTGTCCGTCATCTCTCACGCCCTCAAGAGCCGCCGTCCTGAGGTCCTTGAGAGGCATCGCAAGAACCCCGTCCTATTCATCGTCGATCTCCTCAATTGCATCACTTCGAGCAAGGTGTTTATCGAGGCCTACTCCAAGAACGAAATACAGATACGCAAACCCTCGGACCTCAATCGGCGCGACGGACTGTTTTTTAGGGACGAGTAAGCAATTCCTCAGCTACTCTCGAGAGCCGTCAGCATCCCCCTCAATGATTCGCGTATCGTGGTCTCGAATCGGATATTGCGATTCAGGGTGGCAATCAGATCCTTGATGGCATCATCACGCGGTGCAGAGATGGCATCCATGGTGGTCATGGCCTGTCCTGGGCTCCTCGCCATCCACTCTTCCAATTGCTTGGCGGTATGGGGAGAAAGCGGGCTGGATTTGTCCCATTTGGCCTTGATGCGACCGATTGCTGAGATCTTTTTCCGGAGCGTGGAGATATTCATGGTCAGTTTTTCAATATTCTTTTGCAATTCTGTCTTGGCGGACTCGATCGCCCGTTGATTCTGCATTTCTTTTCTTGTTTGGTAAAAAGAAAAAAAAGAAATATCATTTTAAAACATCCATCCTCTGGTAAAAATGAAGAAGAGACGATTTCATCTGATCGGAGATACTTTTACCCATCTTACAAGCGGAAACAAGGGCTACGCGGTTCATGGAAAAGAATCCAAGTATATCGAATGGGTGAATGATCCTTCGGTAGGACACACCTTTTATGTGGAGGACAAGATCCGATTAGCAAAAAACGATGGAATCCGGGGTAAAAAGTATGGTCTGCTCCTTGAATCCAGAGAAATGGTCTCTCCACTCCTCGAAGATGTCAAGAAGAATTATGAGTATTATTTCGAATTCCTGGACATCATCTTTACCCATATCGATGAACTAGTGGCCCTGGATCCTCGATTCCAATGGTGTCCCAGTAATGGATTCTGGATCCAAGAGGCACGGCTCTATCCCAAGTCCAAGAACGTCTCGATGATTGCTTCGCACAAGGGCTATACGGAATGCCAACAACTCCGTCTCCGATGGGCACAACGGCTCCGCGATCGAGGCGAAGCGGATGTTTATGGTAGGGGCTGGAAGGAGATCGCATTGAAGGAAGAGGGGCTTTGTGACTATCGATTCTCGGTTGTAGTAGAGAATGGCGTTTACGATTCGTATTTTTCTGAAAAAATTATGGACTGCTTCGCCACCGGAACCATTCCCATCTACCACGGCTGTCCGGGCATCGGTCGATTCTTTAATTCCGAGGGTATCCTTCCTCTGACGGACAGTCTGGATTTCTCCAGCCTCACTCCCGAGCTCTATCGGAGCAAACTGGTTGCCATTCGTGATAATCTGGAGCGAGTCATGAGATACGAGGTGCCCGAGGACTATTTATTTTTACATTATTTTGCATGAACATCACTTCCAAGAGGAACATCAAGGAAAACAATCATTGTTGTCAAAAATATTATGCTAATCGGAAAATGACCGTCACTGCCACAATCTGCGGAGATGCAGATCCGGAGCCAGATTGACCATTGAGGGTGATGCTAGGTGCATACGAACTATGGTTCCTGAATTCGATCTTGGCAGCAAAACCGCTAGGTGAGAGGGAAGTAGGGAAATAAAGCAGATCGGAGGGAAGGATGTGCAAAATTAATGTACTGGAATTTTGTGCAGCACCCGTAGGTGATCCAACAATCGAATCCAGTGAAATGACATCGTTCAAAAACACAGAGAATTGGCATGGTTCCTGATGATAGATATTGAAATAGACACTGTAATAACCAGCAGCCCAGAATAAGACCTCGGAGGTAGAAGGCACAAGACCACAATCCCCATAATTGGTAGCAATTGAATCAAAAATAACATTATCCTCCGCAAGCAATGTCTGATCCGCAAGCCTTGAAACATGAATAAATGTCGGATCAAACGCTATAGGTCCAGTAGGTCCTGTAGGTCCAGTTTCTCCTGTAGGTCCAGTAGATCCGGTCTCGCCAGTAGGGCCGGTCTCGCCTGTAGGACCAGTAGGTCCGGTCTCGCCTGTAGGTCCGGTCTCACCAGTAGGTCCAATTTCTCCTGTAGGGCCAGTCTCGCCTGTAGGTCCGGTCTCACCAGTAGGGCCAGTCTCACCAGTAGGGCCAGTCTCACCAGTAGGGCCAGTCTCGCCTGTAGGTCCGGTCTCGCCGGTAGGTCCGGTCTCGCCGGTAGGTCCGGTCTCGCC
>Ga0114971_10000087_pt1 | contig 49603 bp, 41 predicted proteins | sample M_140625_MF_Meta_FD_87320 | JGI IMG/M metagenome (GOLD analysis project Ga0114971, IMG submission 87320) | Freshwater microbial communities from Lake Montjoie, Canada to study carbon cycling - M_140625_MF_MetaG | ecosystem: Environmental > Aquatic > Freshwater > Lake | place: Lake Montjoie... | reverse complement strand
TGCAGCCAATTCACGACTCATACGAGACATGGCCAACGTTGCAGATTCAGTCAGTTTTTCTAACAGGTGGGAAACCTTGCCCACGCGCGTATTTTCTTGCATGGTGCAAATTTACGATTTAAGCAAGAAAGTCCTTAAAAATTATGCGATTTCCCAAGATTTTTCAGACCTGTGAACTGTCCCCTTGAAAAAGGCCACAGCTTCGCTGTTTTGATTGAAGACCGTAATGTGATAAACGCCAATGCGCTTCGACAAACTCTTCTCTTCTACCAACGTTGTAAGAACATCTCCTTCCGCAACCATCTTCACATGAGAAATAGAAGTCTCCACCGAATAACATTTCAATCCATGGGCATTGCTCGCGAATGCCAAAGCCGTGTCGGCAAGTGAATAAGAAATTCCTCCATGCGCAATTGCAAATCCATTTAACATTTCACTTCGAACTGTCATGCGCAAATCGCAAACACCTGGCGCAACGTTCAATCGTTCAATGCCCAACCATTGGCTAAACGCATCGTTGGTGAACATGAAGTTTACAATCTTCTCGGCGTTGGTCATTATTTCTTATATTGAAGTTCCACTAAGTTACGGTAATGACCGCTCAATGTCATCAACTCTGAATGACTTCCTTGCTCAATAATTTCTCCTTTTTCCAAAACAAAAATTACGTCAGCTTGCTGAATGGTTGAAAGTCTGTGCGCAATTACGATTGATGTTCTATCCTTCGTTAGCAACTCCGTAGCGCGTTGAATAAGCAATTCAGACTCGGTGTCGATACTTGAAGTCGCTTCGTCAAGAATAACAATTTTTGGATCTTGAAGGAAGACGCGAACGAAAGCTAAAAGCTGACGCTGTCCCGTACTGAGCAACGTTCCTCTTTCCTTCACATCGAAATCATATCCACCCGGAAGAGCCATTATAAAGTCATGCGCACCTACCATTTTCGCAGCTTCAATCATTCGCTCATCGGAAATCTCCTTGTTGTACAACGTTAAATTGTTTCGAATAGAATCGCTGAAAAGAAACACATCTTGAAGAACTACGCCAATTGTTTTTCGAAGTGTAATCAAAGGCAGTTTCGAGAGTGCTACCTCATCGATATAAATTTCACCGTTGTTTATTTCGTAGAATCTATTCAACAAAGAAATAAGTGTAGATTTTCCAGACCCTGTAGACCCCACGATAGCCGCGCTTTTTCCAGCTTCAATAATCATGTTGAAGTTGGTCAACACCGGCTGATTTTCCACATACTGAAAACTCACATCGCGGAATTCAATTCTTCCATTGACATCTTTCATTTCTTCATGAAGGGCATCTTCTTCGGAATGATCTTCGTCCATTAATTTGAATACACGTTCGGCATTCACCACTCCCATTTGAAGTACGTTGAAGTTGTCTGCCATCTGACGAATAGGTCTGTACATCATGGCTATGAACGTGCTGAATTCAAGAATTAATCCTGGAGACATTTCCAAATTCAAACTCGACTTTACACCCCACCAAAGCAGCAAGGAAACAGAGAGTGCTGAAAGAATTTCAACAACAGGAAAGAAAACTGAATACGCCCAAACGCCGCGAATATGAGCATCGCGCTGCTGCGCATTGATCTCTACAAATTTTTCGTTTTCAATTTTCTGACGATTGAAGAATTGAACAATGTTCATTCCGGTTACGTGCTCTTGCACGAACACATTCATGCGCGCAACTTCGTTTCGAACATCTTGAAAAGATTTCTTCACCGCTTGTTGAAACACGCGCGTTGCCCATAGTAAAATAGGTATTGGCAACATGACGATCAACGTCAACTTCCAATCGAGAAAAAACATGAATCCTACAATCACCAGCAACTTAAGTATGTCGCGAATAATATCTAAAAGCCCAACACTGAAAACCTCCGCAATACCGTCGATGTCTCCAATGTGTCGCGTTACTAATTGTCCAACAGGAGTCTTATCGAAGTAGTTCAATTTATATCGAATCACCTGCGCATAAACGCGTTCACGCATGTCAAGCGTAATACTTTGCGCCACACTATTCGCTGCAAGTGTTTGAATGTACTGAAGTGAAATTTCAATAGCAAGAACAACAAAAAACCATATGGCGACATTCAAGATTTGCCTACTGTCACCGCCGGGAACTGCGACATCTAGCATGTTCCGCATTTGTTCAGGACGCACGACTGTAAGACCTGAAAGCACAAGCACTAAAATCAGAGTAACCGCGAAACCGCCGCGATAGGGCTTGCTGTATTGATACAGTCGAGCAAATATTTTCCAATCAAACGCCTTCCCTGATGCCATATTCTAATTTGTTCGGAAGGTAGATTCCGGATAAATAACTCGAGTTAAAAACAGTCCATTCGGACGAGCACTTTCTCCTGCCTCGTTTCTTGATTTGCTATTCAGCACTTCTTGAAATTCTTCCAAATTCATTTCACCTCTTCCTACTTGCAACAGGGTTCCAACCACCGCGCGCACCATGTTTCGAAGAAAACGATCGGCAGTTATGTGAAAAATTAGCAGGTCTTCTTTCTTTTCCCATCGTGCTTCTCGCACATCGCAAATGGTGGTCATTTGCCCACCTCCCGATTTGCAAAAACAAGCAAAGTCATGAGAACCTAACATTAATTGCGCTGCGTTGTTCATGGCTTCCACGTCTAATTCTTTTCCGTAGAAGTAAGTGTAATTGCGTTGGAAGGGATTCTTCTTTTTGGCAATACGATATTCGTAAGAGCGTTCATTCGCATCGAATCGCGCATGCGCACGATTGTTTACTTTGAAAAGCTTGTATGCTGCAATGTCTTTCGGTAGCACTTGTTGAAGACGAAACAACGTTTCCTCTTCATTCAATTCATGAATTTCTGGAACGAAGTGCAGATAGAAATCACTGGCGTGCACCCCAGTGTCTGTGCGGCCGCAACCAAGCGTTACCACTTTCGGCAAGCGCAATATTTTGCACAATGCTTTTTCTATTTCTTCTTGAACCGAATGAGCATTCGGTTGTCGTTGCCAACCGTGATAGTTGGTTCCGTCGTAAGATATTTGCAGGAAGTAGCGCGCAAATTCTGTCTTTTCTTCTTCCTGCTCCATTGTCTAATTACTGAAACATTTCTTTTACACGTTGGAAAAAGCTCTTGTCTTTGGCAGAAGGATTCGGTTTGAAATTTTCAGACTCGCGAAGCTTCGTTAAGATTTCCTTCTCTTCTGATGAAAGTTTCTGAGGTGTCCAAACATTGATGTTCACCATCAAATCCCCAGAACCGTATCCGTTTACATCTGGTATTCCTTTCCCTTTCAAACGAAGAATTTTTCCAGCTTGAGTTCCGGGCTCTATTTTTATTTGAGCCTTGCCCTTAACCAAAGGAATTTCAATGCTCGCTCCCATAGCAGCATCTACAAAATTCAAATACAAATCGTAATACAAGTGAATTCCATCACGCTTCAACTCAGCGTGCTCTTCTTCTTCAATCTGAACAAGTAAATCCCCGGGCACTCCGCCAAACGGACCGGAATTTCCTTTTCCTGAAACATTCAACGTCATTCCTTCACCCACACCCGCTGGAATTTTAATTTCCACCGTTTCTTCCTTGCGAACCTGTCCGTATGCATCGGCATCTTTCGGACGATCCTTAATTGATTTTCCTGCACCGCTGCAGACATGACAAGTGGCTGCGGTTTGCATGGCACCTAAAATGGTTTGTTGCACGCGGCGTATTTGTCCAGAACCTCCGCATGTTGAACACGTATCGTAGGTCACGCCATCGGCGTTCGCCATTTTGAAAACCTTAATTTTCTTAGTTGTTCCAAACGCAATTTCTTCCAAATTCAATTTCACACGAATGCGAAGGTTACTTCCTTTCACTCTTCTTGAACTTGATCTACTTCCTCCGCCTCCGCCAAATCCTCCGAATATATCTCCAAATTGAGAGAAGATATCGTCCATATTCATTCCACCACCATAGCCTTGTCCGCCCCCTCCTCCGCCCATTCCGGCATGACCGAACTGATCGTAACGCTGACGTTTTTGATTATCACTTAACACCTCGTAAGCCTCTGCTGCTTCTTTGAATTTCTCTTCAGCCGAACTGTCGTCCGGATTTTTATCGGGGTGGAATTGAATAGCCAATTTGCGATAGGCCTTTTTTATATCAGCCTCGTTCGCACTTCGCGCAATACCCAATACGTCGTAGAAATCTTTCTTAGCCATAATTATTTTCCTACCACTACTTTGGCGTAGCGTATTACATTATCGTTTAACAAATAGCCTTTCTCCATGGTGTCTATTACCGTGTTCTTTTGCTCTTCCGTTGGGGCTGGAAACTCAGTAATTGCCTCATGAAAATCTACGTTGAAGGGCAGCCCATTGCTTTCCATCGGCTTCAACCCCTTCTTTTCCAATTCGCTTAAAAACTTTCCATAGATTACAGCGAATCCTTCTTTAATCGCATTAATGTCTTCAATGTTCTCATTGGATTTCATAGCCAATTCGAACACATCTAATACTGGAAGTAAACCACTTATTACATCGCGTGAAGCATTGCTTAGCAATTCAATTCTTTCCCGATTCTTTTGTTTTCTGAAATTATCGAAATCGGCGGTTAAGCGCATATACTTGTCCTTCCACTCTGCAGTAACTTGTTCTGCTGTCGGTTCTGCTGAATTCTCTGTGGTTGTCTCCTCAATAGGAGCCTCAATAGGAGCCTCAACAGGAGTCTCGTTCACTTCGTTATTTTCCAATTCTTGTGACTGATTGTCATTCAATTCTTCTGTCATAGCCTAAAATTTTATGTAATTCCCATTTGACAATCGTTGAGCCAAGCCAAAAAGAGCGACAGGCTGTCAGAAAACAAAACGGGCCGAATGTCATTCGGCCCGCAAAGATAACTTATATCGTTAGATCAATTGAACGAAGAAACGTACTTGTCCAATTCCATATCCAAAGCTGGTCCGCGAAGGTTCTTCGCGACAATAATTCCGTTCTCATCAATTAACACACTTGAAGGAATGCTTGAGATTCCATATAGCTGTCCAGCAGCATTGGCCCAACCTTTCATATCACACACGTGATTCTTCCACAACAATCCGTCTTTCGCAATCGCTTCTTCCCAAGCTGTTTTGTTTTGATCGAAACTCACCGAGAAGATTTCGAATCCTTTTGCTGTCTTGAATTTGGCTTTGCTGTATTTGTTGTAGGCAGCTACAACATTAGGATTTTCTCTGCGGCACGGTCCACACCAAGAGGCCCAAAAGTCGATTAATACCAATTTCCCACGAAGCGAAGAAAGTTTCAAATCCTTTCCGTCGACTCCTTTCATAACAATGTTTGGAGCTTCGTCGCCGATTTCCAAACCAATTTTAGCAGTTGTTGGAACTGCATTTTTATCGTTTACCGAAGTAAAACTGAACATCACCGCAACCAATAGAAGCAAGGTGAAAGGGACAAATGTTTTTTTCATAATTATTGAATTCATTTCAAATATAAATCAGTATGTCCCACACAAGCCAAAGTTCTTGCCAAAGAGTTTTTTACACTCTTTTAATATCGGCGCCCAATGCTTGAAGACGCGCTTCAATGTCCTGATAACCGCGATCGATCTGTTCAATGTTCTGAATAGTCGACTTTCCTTTCGCGCTCAAAGCTGCAATTAGCAAGGAAACCCCAGCACGAATATCCGGAGAAGACATGGTCACACCCTTCAGGGTAGACTTGCGATCGAGACCAATGACTGTAGCTCTGTGGGGATCGCACAAAATAATTTGCGCCCCCATATCAATGAGTTTGTCAACGAAGAACAAGCGACTCTCGAACATTTTCTGATGAATAAGAACCGAACCTCTTGCCTGAGTTGCAGTTACCAAAGCTATCGAAATCAAATCAGGAGTGAATCCCGGCCAAGGCGCATCGCTAATGGTCATGATTGATCCATCAATAAACGTATCAATCTCATAAGAATCTTGCGCTGGAATATGAAGGTCGTCGCCATTCACCAAATCAACTTGAATTCCCATGCGACGGAACATTTCAGGTATAATTCCCAAGTCGTTGTATGATACATCTTTAATCAGAATATCTCCTTTCGTCATGGCCGCCATTCCAATGAAAGAACCTATTTCAATCATATCTGGAAGACATCTGTGCTCGGTTCCTCCTAGTTTCTCAACCCCTTCAATGATGAGTAAATTCGAACCAATACCCGAGATTTTTCCGCCCATGCGATTGATCATCTTGCACAACTGCTGCAGATAAGGTTCGCAAGCAGCGTTGTAGATGGAAGTGGTTCCTTCGGCCAATGCCGCAGCCATGACAATGTTCGCAGTTCCCGTTACAGAAGCTTCATCCAACAGCATGTAAGCGCCTTTCAATCGGTTTGAAGTAACACTGTAGAAGTGATTCACCGCATCGTAATTGAACGTCGCGCCTAAATTTTGAAAACCTGTGAAGTGAGTATCCAAACGACGTCTTCCTATTTTATCTCCGCCTGGTTTAGGAATATACCCTTGCCCGAATCTTCCAAGCATAGGGCCTACTAACATAATCGAACCGCGCAGGGCGGCCGCCTTCTTCTTGTAATCTTCGGTAGTTAAATACTCAAGATTCACATCGTCGGCAATGAATTTAAATTCGCCTTTCGCCAACTTTTCCACCTTCACTCCGATGTCTTGAAGCAAATCAATCAACTTCAACACATCAATAATTTCTGGGATATTGCGAATAATAACTGGCTCCGCAGTAAGCAGAACAGCAGATATTATCTGTAAAGCCTCGTTCTTCGCGCCTTGCGGAATTACAGTTCCTTTTAAGGCATTGCCCCCAACAATTTCAAAAGCCGACATATCTCTTAATTTTCTTCGAAGAAAATGCGAAACTTCCTTGTCCCGAAGTCAGAAATTCAAAATTATCAACGTAGGACAATGGATTACGCAAAGTGTGGTCTATTTTTGAAATGACTTATGATCAGAAGAATTTTCGCACTTTGCATACTTATGGCCCTTAACCAACTTACTAACGCTCAAGACTGGGCCAATCTGAACTATTACAGAAATGCCAATACATTGCTTGAAAATCCCACAGAAAATGAAGACCGCGTGGTGTTCATGGGGAATTCCATTACTGAGTTCTGGAAAAATGTTCATCCCGATTTCTTTGTTGGAAAGACTTACGTGAATAGAGGCATTGGTGGACAGACCACTTCTCAAATGCTTCTTCGTTTTCGTGCAGATGTTGTAAACCTTCACCCAAAGGTGGTGGTGTTTCTCGGCGGAACCAATGACATAGCGGGAAATACGGGCGATGTGTCAATCGATATGATTGAAGACAACATTTTTTCAATGATTGAATTGGCCCAGTCGAATGACATCTCGGTTATCTTATGCTCTGTTCTTCCTGTTTTCGATTACCCTTGGAGCCCAGGCAAAGAACCCGCTGAAAAAATTATTGAGTTGAACAATGCCCTTAAATTTTATGCGGAAACGCATGACATTACTTTCGTGGATTTTCACACACCCATGAAAGACGAGCGTAACGGCTTGCGCTTGGAATTCGGTGAAGACGGCGTTCATCCGAATGCAGCAGGGTATCTCATAATGGAGCCCCTTTTAGAACAAGCCATTGCCCTAGAACTTCAAAAAATTAAAAGCAAACAGAATTAGTATCTTTATACAATGAAAAAACTAGTCATACTTTTCACAGCCGTCTTGTTTTCAAATTTCACTTGGTCGCAGATTATCATCAATGAAGGTAGCAACAAGAACTATCAAACCATCGCCGATGAAGACGGTGAATACGAAGATTGGATTGAGTTGTATAACGCCGGAACAACGACAGTTGATTTGTTCGGCTATTCATTGACAGACGATTCTAACGAACCCGCACAATGGATTTTTCCCCACTACAACTTAAATCCCGGTGAATTTTTAATTGTGTTCTGCAGCGATAAAAATAGATTTGCAACGACCCCTTTCACCACAGCAATAAATTCGGGGTCTTTCACTCCGGTAGTCGGCTGGAACACCCACATTTTCACTACTCCCTTTCAATGGGACGGTGTTTCGAGTATTGCAATAAATGTTTGTTCATACAGCAACACCGGATACATTTCCAACTCCTCTTTCATGCAAACAGCTACGGCCTACGGCTCAACAACCTATACCTTTAATGACGGGAGCGAAGGCTCCTGCTCATACGGCCAAGGAACTCTTGCGTTCCAACGTCCCAACATGAAATTAAATGACATAACCATTGGCACCGGAACCATTCAAAATGGCTATACCGACTACCCAGCGCCTTATGGAAATTGGTATTGGAGCGCTCGCAATCAAATGCTTATTCCTGCAGTTGAGCTAACTGCCGCTGGGCTTTCAGCTGGACCTATTACTTCTCTTGGTTTTCAGGTAGCGGCTACAGAGGCAGTGAATTATACTTATGTGGAATTAGCATTGAAAAATGTTTCGGAAACGGCCATGAGTTCTGACTTTATTACAAGCACTGGAAATCAATTTCATACGAATTTCAAAATTTCAGGATCCGGCGACACCTTGTTTTTATTCAATCCTGCACAAACCCTTGAAAACAGTTTAATAATAAAATGTCAAACTGTAGACATGAGCATTGGCCGCTATCCCAACGGATCCAACTCAAACTCTCTTTTCAATACTCCAACACCTGAAGCAAGCAACAACGGAGCGCCTTCATTGGGGAATGCAATTGCTCCTTTGTTCGACCACAACCCTGGTATATACGCAGCGCCATTTTCTGTTTCCATTCTAGACTTAAACACGGCTCCTTCCACCATTCGATACACGACAGACGGAAGCGATCCTGATTTTAACTCTCCTATCTATGATGGTACGCCCATATTTTTCTTCCAATCGAAAATATTAAAGGCACGTGCTTTTAAACCCAATTACATTCCAAGCAATATAACCTCAGCATCTTTCCTTTTCAACATTACTCACACCACTCCTATTCTTTCCATCACCACGGACAATGCGAATTTATATGGAGATCAAGGGATATTCGACCATTGGGACCAAGACTGGTTGCGCAATGCACACATCGATTATTTCGATTCTATTCCGGGACATCCGCTGGTGTTTTCTCAAAACACAGGAATGCAAATCGACGGTGGCGCGGGTGGAAGCCGCTCTCAACCGCAGCACTCTTTCCGTTTAGAACTTGCCCATAGTGTTCTGGGCGAAACCGCAGTAAATGAAGTGATCATTCCAGGAAGACCAAATAGAAATAAGTACTCTGATTTTTATCTTCGCAATGGAAGTAATCAATATTTGGCTCTTCCATACAAAGAAGCCTGTCAAGCCGAACTCATGTGTCGAGGAGCAAATGCTTATTACAGCGCTTATCGCCCGGCAACAGTTTATATCAACGGACAGTACTTTGGACTCTACGAGCTTCGTGAAAAGTACAATTCTGAAATGTTTAAAGAAAACGAAGGCGCAAACAAAGACTCCGTTGAAATTCTGTCGTTGAGTTATTGGTACGGAGGAATGCTGCGCGCGGTGGAGGGTTCTGCTGATAATTTCTGGAATTCATACAATGCTTTCAATGCATTGAACGAAGCAAGCCCTAATTATTGGAGCGAAGCAGATCAACATATCGACATGAAGTATTACGCCGATTATATTATTTCGGAATCGTGGATGGGTAATGTAGACTGGCCCGGTAACAACATTAAAATATACCGCTCAAACGTAACAAACAATAGATGGAGATTCGCAACTATAGATATGGAGCTTGCCCTAAATCCGAATGCTTGGACAGATTGCTACTTTAATCACATCGATTACATGTCTGGACAAAGCACAGACAATCCGTATATCAATATTTGGTTACAAAGCATTCAAAACACCCAATACAAACACTACTTCATCAATCGCTTCGCCGACTTAATGAATACGAACTATCTGCCAGAAAGATTGATCGCTGTTGAAAACAGATACTTCAATCTCAATGCGCCCGAAATGCCAAATGAATATCAGCGCTGGGGGGATCCGAACAACTTACCCGGACAAATGGATTATTTCTACAACAATCACCTCACATTCCAATCGGAGTTGTTGTGCAGAACGGAACAAGTTCGCGATCACATTCAAAACAGATTTGCATTACCGCAGCAAGTCGATGTAACCCTAGATGTGTTGCCTATTGGTTCAGGTAAAATTCACATCAGCACCATTCAACCAACGGAGTATCCATGGACCGGCGTATACTTCGACGGTGTTCCAGTTAAAATTGAAGCCATTGCCAATCCAGGATATGAATTCGCTTATTGGGATAGCAGCAGTTTAATCAATGACATTTTAGATTCTGTTTGGGAAGGAAATATCTCATTGAATACTGCGCAATTCACAGCGCATTTCCAATCGAATGTGAATGTAAATGAAGAGGAGGAAACTGTATTTAAAATATACCCTTCACCTGCACAAGATTACATTCAGGTTGTTGCTGAAGCCCAATTCAGAGGACTTACCTATTCCATCTTCGATATTCAAGGAAAATTGGTACACACCGGAAACATGCAAAACCAAGGCTCAACGCGAATCGATATTTCGCAATTCAGCACGGGTATGTATGCCATTCAAATTTCAGACAGTCTGAAAGGAATTGTCGCGAAAAAAATATTTGTAAAGGAATAATCCCCACTTTTGCCGCTCTAAAAAACAAATCATGTCAGTAAACAAAGTAGTTCGAAGAGTCACCACCCATACCCTTCAAGAAATGAAGAACAAGGGCGAGAAGATTGCTATGCTAACCGCATACGACTATTCCATGGCTCTCATTGTTGACCAGTCTGGAATTGACGTGATTCTTGTTGGAGATTCGGCATCGAATGTTATGGCTGGACATGAAACCACGCTACCCATTACGTTGGACCAAATGATCTATCATGCGGCCAGTGTGGTTCGCGCTTGTAATCGCTCTCTCGTAGTTGTAGATATGCCCTTTGGTTCATACCAAGGTAACTCAAAAGAGGCGTTAAACTCTGCCATTCGTATCATGAAAGAAACGGGTGGGCATGCCGTTAAATTAGAAGGAGGAGAAGAAATTGTTGAAAGTGTAAAACGTATATTAACGGCGGGTATTCCAGTAATGGGTCACCTTGGATTAACACCTCAGAGTATTTATAAATTTGGAACGTACCAAGTTCGTGCTAAGGATGAAGTTGAAGCAGATCGTTTGATTCACGATGCGAAACTATTAGCCGAGAGCGGCTGTTTCGCCATTGTCCTAGAAAAAATTCCTGCCGCACTTGCCAAACGCGTGGCGCAAGAAGTTCATGTTCCAATTATTGGAATTGGTGCTGGTGGAGATGTAGACGGACAAGTCTTGGTGTTACACGATATGCTGGGTATTACTGAGGGGTTCACGCCTCGCTTTTTGAGAAAATATTTGAACATGGGAGAACAAATGCGAGGTGCTTTAGAGCAGTACGTGAGCGATGTAAGAAGCGCAGATTTCCCTAACAACAAAGAGCAGTATTGATGAAAAAATACGCGCCCAAAGTTTGGGACCGAGCACCAAAAAAACCGCTTGAAGTAACGACCCTCGAAAACCTTCGCATTCTTTACGAAGACAATCACATTATAGCCGTTAACAAGAGAAACTCTGATATCGTTCAAGGCGATAAAACAGGAGATGTGGTTCTAAGTGACATCATTAAACAATACCTTAAGATAACCTACAACAAACCCGGTGAAGTCTTTTGCGGAACCGTTCATCGCATAGACCGTCCTGTAAGCGGTGTTGTGGTGTTCGCTAAAACAAGTAAGGCTCTTTCGAGACTAACCATTGACTTCAAAACACGTGATGTATTCAAAACCTATTGGGCTGTTGTGCAAGACGCACCGCCAAAGATGGAAGGACATGTGATAAATTACTTGTGGAAAGATGAGAAACAAAACAAGTCTTTCTACTATAACGAACCGGCTGCCGACAGAAAAGAATCTGAACTGACGTACAAAGTCCTTGGAAAAGGTGATCATTACACGTTTGTCGAGGTATATCCGAAAACAGGAAGACACCATCAAATTCGTGCAACACTCTCGCAATTGGGCTGTCCGATTAAGGGAGACATTAAATACGGAAGTAAACGCACGAATGACAACGCAAGTATTCATCTTCACGCAAGAAAGATTGAATTTACGCATCCTGTAAAAAAGACTCCTGTTGTAATCTCGGCACCTCCACCGGAAGATCCCCTTTGGGATGCATTCTTGATTCAAGCCTTTGAATAATCTGTGCGTAAAATCACACATTGTGAAGCATCACTCGCACTATATTTGTGCTCTCAAAAATTAGAAGAAAATGGAAGCGAACGAACACATTAAATGCCTCATCCTCGGCAGCGGACCAGCAGGATACACAGCAGCTATCTATGCTGCACGTGCAGATATGAAGCCTATCATCTACCAAGGACAACAGCCTGGTGGACAATTGATGGACACTACAGAAGTAGACAATTTTCCGGGATATCCTTTAGGCGTAAAAGGTCCTGAGATGATGGCCGATATGGAAAACCAAGCCAAGCGCTTCGGTACCGACATTCGTAACGGGTGGGTGACTAAAGTTGATTTTTCCGGAAGCAAACATTTCGTTGAAATAGACAACGGAAAACACATTGTAAGCGCAGATTCAGTCATTATTGCAACAGGTGCCTCAGCCAAGTGGTTGGGTCTTGACAATGAAATCCGACTTCGTAATTTAGGAGGCGGAGTGAGTGCCTGTGCGGTGTGTGATGGATTTTTCTACCGCAATCAAGATGTTGCTATTGTAGGAGCCGGAGATACAGCGGCTGAGGAAGCGACCTATCTGGCTAAGCTTTGTAGAAAAGTATATATGATTGTAAGAAGCGATAAAATGCGTGCATCTCGTGCTATGCAAAATCGCGTTCTTGCGACACCTAACATTGAAATTCTTTGGAATTCGACCACAGAAGATATTTTAGGAAAAGACGCGGTTGAAGCGGCTATCTTCAAAAATTCTGCTACAGGAGAAAGCCGCACAGTTGATATTACAGGTTTCTTCGTGGCTATCGGACACAATCCGAACACAGGTGTATTCAAAGAATTCATAACCACAGATGAAACCGGATATATAATAAACACTCCAGGATCTTCGAAGACCAATGTAGAAGGTGTTTTCGTTGCTGGAGATGCTGCTGACAAAACTTACCGTCAAGCTGTAACTGCGGCGGGAACAGGTTGCGTGGCTGCGTTGGATGCTGAACGTTATTTGGCTTCGAAAGGGATTCACTAAGATTCACAAACTGAATTTTCATTCCATAAAAAAGGTCGACACGGTCGACCTTTTCTTTTTCTAATGGGGTGGCTTATGGGATTCGAACCCACGACCCTCAGAACCACAAACTGATGCTCTAACCGACTGAGCTAAAACCACCGTCTAAGAGGGCGTAAAGATAAACACATAACTTCTATTTGAACAAATACCCCCTAGTATTTTTTTGAATTTGTATCTTGCAGCAGTGAAAAAAAAGCTTCATGTCCTTTTTCTAAGCAGTTGGTTTCCGAGTAAAACCCACCCTACCCTTGGGAATTTTGTTCAGCGTCATGCCGAAGCTGTCGCGCTCTTCGCAAATATCACTGTGCTATACCTTTCAAAAAACATCAATACCAATGCTTTCGAGATTGAAGATGAAGTAGAGGGAAATGTGCGCATAATTAGAGTTTACTACAGCTCAAACGGATTCTTGTTTCGGAACAGAATTCAAGCCTTAAAAAAAGGAATCGCTCATATCAATTTCAATCAAAACAAACCAGATATTGTGCAGTTGAACATGATATGGCCTGAAGGATGGCAAGCACTTTTCATTCGACAAAAATGGAAGATACCGTTTGTCATTTCAGACAACTGGACAGGCTATCACCCGAATGAACGTTCGCCTCTTTCCTTCCGCATAAAACGCTACATACGTTTCATTGCGAACAGATCGAAACTTCTGTTACCTGTCACGTTTCAACTCGAAAAAGCCATGCGCACTTTTGGATTCAACAGGCCTGCGGTCATTGTTCCAAACGTGGTAAACACAGCATATTTTAAGAATGAAAAGAAGAATGTGGTGCATACGTATGTGCATCTTTCACATCTCGACAACGATCATAAAAACATAGAAGGAATACTTAGCACTTGGAAGATATTCTCTGACCAAACGGAAGACGTTATCTTAGAACTTGGCGGCGACGGTGATATTCAACATTGGAAAAAAAGAAGTTTGGAAATAGGTATACGTGAAAACAGCATAGCTTTTTTCGGAACGTTGAATCAACAGGAAGTTGCAGAAAAAATGAATGCTTCGCACACCTTTGTGCTTTTCAGTAACTACGAAAATTTACCTTTGGTCATGATTGAAGCAATGGCCAGCGGAATGAATGTTATTGCAACACGTGTTGGAGGAATTGCAGAGCACATGGGCTTTTGTAAATGGAACAAACTCATTGATGCGAAAAATGAAGAGCAACTCTTAAATGCATTGAGTGAATCTCACAGCGAAATGAATGAGATAAATCGCTTCGAAATTTCTTATTATGCAACGAATCATTTTTCATACGAATCGGTTGGAAAACAATTCATGAATGCCTACGATCAAGCACTGCAAATATGAAGAAACTAGAATTTCTTTCCATATTGAATCGCGCGTTTGGAATGATTTCGGCGCTACTTCTAGTGCTAATGAATTTGCATTTCGTTCATGTTGAAGGACAAGGAACCATTGCGTTAATCAATTTCGGAATTCTTATCGTTGCAACTCTCAGTCAGTTTATTGGCGGAGGAGCGCTCATCTATTTAATCCCGCGAATGGGCGAAAACAAAATTGCATTGCCTTCCATTGTTTGGATTGTTATAAGCGCAAGTATAACCTTTGTTTTATTGCTCGCCCTTGGAGCTCCTTTCATTGGATTTACACTACTCCTTGGAACCTTACAATCACTCTTCGTATTGCAACAAATGATCTTACTTGGAAAAGAAAAAATAGGGTCATATCAAATTCTACTTTTCACTCAATCTGTTTCTTCATTGTTTTTCGTGGCGTGTTTTTATTTCACCACTGATTGGGGAATATTGGCCTTCATTTCAGGACAACTTCTTTCATTTATTGTCACAGCTTCTGTGGGATTTTCTCACACTCCACAAGTCTGGAAAAAGATGCGTTTCGATTTATCGAAAAACGATTTACAGCAAACGGCAAAGCTTGGTGGCTATGCGCAATTGGGGAATATTTTCCATTTAGGAAATCAACGTTCTTACTTGTATTTTCTAGAGAATCTTGGCGCCGAAGGGAAAATTTTTACGGGCGTTTTTTCCGTTCTTATGTATGTAGCTGAAGCGCTTTGGTCAGTCGTGAAAAGCTTATCTTCTATTCTTGCATCTCGCGTTGCGCAATCTTCAAATTTCAGTGAACACCGTTTGCTTACCAGACGCTACTTAGTGCTTGGTTTAACAACAACTGTCTTCGGTACACTCTGCTTTTTAATTGTTCCTAATAGCTGGCTAGCTCCATTCGTTGACTTCGACATCGCATTTATTAAAGAAGGGTTTTTCTTTCTAGTACCCGGCATTGTTGCGAACTCAATTACTGTTTCATTTTCGCATTTATTTTCTGGAAGAGGCCTTCATCAATACAACTTTTACTCTGCATTAACAGGGTTCACTGTTGCGATACTTTGCTCCTCTTTGCTCATTCCAACGAATCATTTAAACGGCGCGTGCATAGCGGCATCGGCTGCCTTTATATCTCAGAGTCTTGTGCAGATTTTACTTTTTTTCAGATTGAAGAAAAAGGAGTTCTCAGTCTAAGTTGAAAACATCGCGCATTCCAATGGGTCGCGATGCAACAAATCCTTCGCCGTATTGATAACCTGCAAAACGCCCAAAATCCATACCTCTGGCTTTTATGAAATCGAAGAACTCCTTTCCTGAAATTGGAGTTTTCGGCTCTTCTGAATTTGGATTGAAAAACTGACTTGAAAAAGCCTTCAGAGTTTCGATTTTCTGATCCATGTGTTCCGTTACGTCAACGACGAAATCAGGCGTATTGTAATAATCTTGATTGAAATGATACAATGCACGTGGACGCCACGCTTCATAGTTCGTTACAATTTTCGGAAGCCCCGCATAAAAACAACAATCCGCTACTAACTTGGCTGCTCTCGCATGATCGGGATGACGATCGCGAAGTGCATTCGTGAAAACTATTTCAGGTCTATATTTTCGAACAGCGTCAATTATCAGCGTTTTGTTTTCAGGAGTATCTGTGAAAAAGCAATCCGCCATTTCCAAATTTTCTCTAAAATGAGTTCCCATAATTCGTGAAGCATTTTCTGCTTCTGCCATGCGCAACTCAGCACTTCCCCTTGTGCCAAGCTCACCTTGGGTAAGATCTACCAACGCGACTATCTTACCTTCCTTAACCGATTTAATAATGGTCCCCGCAGCACTTATTTCAGTGTCATCCGGATGCGCCGAAATGACAAGTAAATCAACTTTATTCATTTTGCTAATCTCGGAAAACTTATTCCAAATTGAGTTAAGAAATTAATCCTTATTTTTGAAACCAATGTTTAGGAGACTTTTTTTCACAATAAGCGTTGTGCTGCTCGGCACCATTTCCTATGCCCAGCCATCTGGGTATTTAGAATCTGCCCTAGAGATGATGGCAGACACAACTTCTTGGTCAAATGCTCTAGAATACCTTAAGACCAAGAAAGTTACTATTTACCCAACTCCTAATTTACCGAACATTAACCTTGATTTAAAAGGACTTTCAGATTCGCTAACCACTATTCCAAGTTACGCAAATTACCAAAATTGGGATACCCAAAACATTTGGCACAAGAAGCGTAATGTTAATTTCCAAAACGATTCAGCGCTCATTTTTCAGCTGATTATTGACTCTTGTGACTTCGCGTTTCCGACAGAAATCGGAAGACAGACATCGCCATTCGGACCGAGATGGGGTCGACTTCATGCGGGTTTAGATTTGGACTTAGACACAGGAGATCCTGTATACAGTATGTTTGAAGGACTCGTGCGCATTTCTCAGTTCAGCGACACTTATGGCAACGTTGTAGTGGTGCGTCACCCCAACGGTCTCGAAACACTATACGCCCATATGTCGGCAAGAATGGTAGTGCCTGGACAATACGTTCAGGCTGGGAATATGCTTGGATTGGGCGGAAATACCGGAAGATCATACGGGGCTCATCTCCATTTTGAAACACGATACCTGGGAAATCCATTTGACCCGGCTTATCTGATTACCCCTAATCAAAAGGCCTTGAAATCGACTGTATTCGAACTTACAAAAAAGAAACTCAACGCCCCAACAAACCCGCCAACAGCTCCTACCGCAAATAACAACTCGAAAGGAAATTCAGGAAATAAATATCACACTGTAAAACGCGGCGACACCCTTTCCTCTATTGCCGCAAAGAACCGAACTACGGTTTCTAAACTCTGTAAACTGAATAAAATCAAGACTACGACCAATTTAAAAATTGGGCGGAAAATTAAAGTCCGATAAATCTTCGACTTATATTTACCTCCGACTCTTCTATTTCCGTTTAACATAGAACAAAAAGTAGACTTTGATGTTTTATATGGTATGAGTAAACGAGCTGCCGTAATAGGTGCTGGATTCGCTGGATTATCTGCTGCATGTAGGTTGGCTCAATTGGGCTATGAAACACATGTGTTTGAGAAACATTCAACACCGGGCGGAAGATGTAGGGTTTTTGAAAAAGAAGGTTTCACCTTCGATATGGGACCAAGTTGGTACTGGATGCCAGAAGTATTCGAGCAATTCTTCGAGCAATACGGCGAAAAAAGAAGTGATTATTACTCATTACAGAGATTAGACCCATCCTATCGCGTTTACTTTTCAAACAAAATCTTAGATATCCCAGCTTCAGCCATTGAGCTCGGTGATAAACTAGAGGTCATTGAGCCCGGCAGTAAAGAAAATCTCAAAAAGTTTCTTGCTGAAGCCAAATACAAATACGAGACGGGAATGGGTGAATTCGTTTGGAAGCCGTCTCTTTCAGCAACAGAATTTTTAGACCTGAAGCTTCTCAAAGCCGCCGTGCGCATTCATCTCTTCAATTCAATTTCATCGCACATTCGGAAATACTTCAAGCATCCAGAAATTATTCAATTGCTAGAATTTCCAGTTCTTTTCCTAGGAGCGAAACCTGAGAGAACTCCGGCTCTATATAGTTTAATGAACTACGCCGATATTGAATTGGGCACCTGGTATCCTATGAAGGGAATGGGAGAAATTCCCAAAGCCATGGAAAAAGTGGCGAAAAAATTGGGCGTAACATTTCACTACAACAATACTGTCACTCAAATTGAATCGCTCGATGGTAAGGCTAAGCGACTCATTACTTCGTCAGGAAATTTCGAAATTGACGCAATCATTGCCGGGGCAGATTACCACCATGTGGAAACGAAAATGCTTGCCCCAGACGACCGCTCATACTCCGAAGAGTATTGGAATGCACGGACGATGTCGCCATCTTCCTTACTGTTTTACCTCGGCATAAATAAGCGTGTAAACAATCTACTTCATCACAATTTGTTTTTCGATGAGCCTTTCGATCAACACGCTAGAGAAATTTACGACAATCCGCAATGGCCCACCCAACCTTTGTTTTACGCTTGTGTGCCTTCGATTACAGATAAGACTTTAGCTCCAGAAAATTGTGAAAACATTTTTTTATTAGTTCCTGTCGCTCCCGATTTGACAAGTGATGAATCGCTTAGAGATAAGTACCTTCAAAATATGTTCGACCGTATTGAAAAGAGAACAGGGGAGTCCATTCGTGAAAATATCGTTTACAAAAGAAGCTTTGCTCACGAAGAGTTTATATCTGAATACAACAGTTTCAAGGGGAATGCCTATGGACTAGCCAACACCTTGAAACAAACGGCAATCCTAAAACCTTCCATGCGAAGTAAGAAATTAAGCAACTTATTCTATGCCGGACAACTTACTGTCCCTGGTCCTGGAATGCCTCCGAGCATTATCAGTGGTCAACTTGCAGCCGAGACCATGAACAAACTTCTTTTTCAATCATAATATCATGACAGGAAAACCACTATTCGACAGCGTTTCCTTCGATTGCAGTAAGCTAACCACCCATGCTTACAGCACCAGCTTTAGCCTTGGCATTCGTACACTTGGAAAAGAAATCAGAAATCCTATCTATGCGATATACGGCTTCGTGCGTTTCGCAGATGAAATTGTAGATACTTTTCACGACTATGAGAAGCACGAGCTCATGGATCGCTTCCGCAAAGACACTGTGCTTGCTATTGAAGAGCGTATTTCATTGAACCCTATTTTGAATGCCTTTCAAAACACCTTCCACAAGTACAATTTGGAATGGGAACTTGTAGATACTTTTTTGAAGAGTATGGAAATGGATCTTCACCAAATGGAACACAACCGTGATTCATACGAAACCTATATTCTTGGATCTGCGGAAGTGGTTGGACTTATGTGTTTACATGTTTTTGTAAATGGAAATCAATCGGAATATGAAAAGTTAAAACCTTCTGCCATGAAGCTCGGAGCAGCATTCCAGAAGATTAACTTCTTGCGCGACTTACATGCAGATTACAACGCCTTAGGTAGAGTCTATTTTCCGAATGTAGACATGACGCAATTCGATGAACCCACTAAAAAAGCTATTGAAAAAGAAATTAAAGAAGATTTTAGACTTGCATACATTGGGGTGCTTAAACTTCCGAAAGAAGCCAGATTCGGTGTCCTCATTGCATTCAAATACTATTACAAATTGTTTCTTAAAATACAAGCTCTACCCTGCGAAAGAATTTTAAAAGAGCGTATTCGCGTTGCGAATCCTAAGAAAATTGCACTTCTTGCAAAAACTTATTTACAGCACAACCTAAATTTACTCTAATGAAATTGATGGTTGAAAAAGCCTTCGCTGTGATTCTATTTCTTTGCATTTACCAAACAACTTTTGGGCAAGAAATTCAATGTCAGAAATTATTTATTGCTGCGCAAAATGAACCCGCTAAACAAGAGTTCTACAACTATTGCGCAAACCTATCAAATAGAAACAACACGCAACAAGCTTACTTCGGAGTAGCCACAGCCATGTACGCTGAACTGGTTTCTAACCCCGCAGATAAACTCAGTTATTTCAGTCGTGGAAAAGATCTGCTAGAAAAAGCAATAGCCACTGATTATTGGAATGAAGAATTACGCTTTCTCCGATATTCGGTTCAAGACAAGGCGCCTTGGATGTTGCAATACCATGATAAATTAGAAGAAGATTCTTATTACATTTATCAGTCGCTTTCTTCCGGGAAAATGAATAAGACCAAAGCCTTTTGGAGAATCGTGATTCAGTTCATGATTCACAGCGAAAACATAAGCGCAGACCTCAAAGCTAAATACAGTCAACTGTGATGGAATTTGTGGTCCTTGTGGACGAGCAAGACAATGCCATTGGAACAATGGAAAAGCAACAAGCCCACGTTGAAGGAGTCCTGCATCGTGCATTTTCAATTTTCATTTTCAATTCAGAAAAAGAATTACTTCTTCAAAAAAGAGCCTCGTCCAAATATCATTGTGGAGGACTCTGGACCAACAGCTGTTGCTCCCATCCAAGAGAAAACGAAAGTGTTTTAGATGCAGCAAATAGGAGATTACAAGAAGAAATGGGAATGCAGTGTTTGCTAATGCCTATCTTCACATTCGTATATAGAGCAGAATTTGAAAACGGATTAACGGAGCATGAATTTGACCATGTTTTTTTCGGCGCATCGAATCAAATGCCTTCAATTAATCTTGAAGAAGTAGAAGATTATCGATTTGTTGGGATGGAAGAACTTCAACTTGAAATAAAAAAATCGCCACAGAACTTCACTCCCTGGTTCCTCATTGCACTAGACCGAGTAAATGAATTTAATGCCCTTCAATCATGACACTGAACATTGCCCTAGTAATTATCACGTTTCTCGTTATGGAAGGAATGGCATGGCTTACGCACAAATTCGTTATGCACGGATTCATGTGGTACTTCCACGAAGATCACCACCAACCCACGCCTGGATTTTTTGAAAAGAACGATGTGTTCTTTTTAATCTACGCGGTTCCCAGTTGGCTGCTTATTATGTTTGGAATGATGAACGGAAACGATTTCCGCACATTCATTGGTTTTGGAATTCTCGCCTACGGAATAGGATACTTCTTGGTTCACGAGGTGCTTATTCACCGCAGATTTCATTGGTTCGACAAGACCGACAATCTGTACTTCAGAGCCATTCGCAAAGCGCACAAGGTTCATCATAAAAATCAATTCAAAGAAGAGGCAGAATGTTTCGGAATGCTTGTCGTTCCATTCAAATACTTCAAAGCTGAACAGAGATTCAAACAAGCAAAGGCTTCCAAATGAATCCGAAATACGCTTACCTATTAGTTGACCTCTTCTGCCTCTCTGGACCATTCTTTTTAAGCTTTCACAAAAGTGTTGCCTTTTATAAAAACTTCAAACCTTTGTTTGTTGGGCTTCTAGCCATGATCGCCATTTACATTCCTTGGGATATAATATTTACGCATTGGGGCATCTGGAATTTCAATTCAACATACACACTAAACACGCGCTGGTTTCTCCTGCCCTTTGAGGAATGGCTCTTTTTCATTGCCGTTCCTTTTGCTTGTGTATTCACTTTCGAATGTGTTCGATACTTTAAAAAATCGGCTCCTTCAAAAAGATTTACAAGAATTTCCGGAACAACCATTGTATTAATCTCCGCATGCCTTTGCGTTTACTCAGGAGTAAAAGAACTTTGGTATACCTTCAGCGCAACACTTCTTTGCAGTGCATTACTGCTCTTCCACATTCAACGCAGATCAGAATTTCTTGGTTACTTCCTTTTCGCATGGTTCATTCTCTTAATTCCGTTTTTCATTTCGAATGGAATACTCACGGGATTACATTTTTATGGATATGATTTAATCAACACTTCCAAAGTAGAAATTACGGAAGCCATTGTGCGTTACAACAATCAATTCAATTTAGGCGTTCGAATTTGGAGTGTTCCGATAGAAGATTTTTTCTATGGACTTGCTATGATTCTTCTTGTGCTTACACCCTACGAGTATTTCCGGGAGAAGTCGAAATCTAGAATTTGACAATCACCGGATGGTGGTCTGAGAATCCCGCTTCACTGGTAATGTAGCTTCGAGCATTCAGGTTCTCACTGTGTAAAACGTAGTCTATACGCAGCCCAAGAAGAGGTCCTCGGTAGGTGCTTCCGATTCCCTTCCCTGCGTCTTTAAAGCTATCGAACAACTTTCTCGTTAATCGATTGTAGGTATATGAAATTGGCGTGTCATTAAAATCACCTGTTAAAATCACTTTATACGAACATGACTCTACATGTGCTGCAAGAATATTCGCTTGCCGTGAACGTTTCAATGAAGAACGATACAATTGAATAAAGAGAGGTTTACTCTCATTCTGAATTTCATTCATGTCAATGTTTTCATCGAAAAGATCAAGTGATTTTTTCTTCAAACGAAAACTTTGCAAGTGTGCATTGTATATGCGCACGGTATCACTTCCAACTAAAACATCTAAATAAATGCAAAAATTATTCACTTCATTTTCAAACGGAACTTGCCCTTGATTGACAACCGGATAGTTGGAAAAAATAACCAATCCGAATCTGCCTCCATCGGATAACACATGAGTTGCTCTCTCATGAACTGAATATCCTTTTAGAATTTCATTCCGCGATTGTTCCGACAAAAAATCACCACCGTTCGTATTCCAATAGCACTCTTGTAGACAAAGAATATTGGGTTTTACTTGTTGAATCTCATTCAGTATTGCATCTCTATTTCTTTTCGCATTCTCTCCATCATAATAACCCATGAGATGCGTGTTATGTGTCATTACAGTCATCCCCAGTTCTTTCGTTTCATGCTCCTTGGTTGAACTAAAATTAAAAAAAGAGAGTAAATCTGGAAGTGAAAAAACAAAGCAAACAACAAAAGCTATAAGCCACTTCCATTCTTTTCGAAAGGCCATAACAATAGCCGCTAAAACAAACACTAATAAAAGTGGTAAAAAAAACAAACCCAAAACACTAAAGAACATAAAAACACTTGGCGTAAAATGCGCCGAAATATATGACAACAAATAAAATGTAATAACCACGCAGCTCAGAAGGCGAAAAACAAATCGCACCAACTTACTCCAATGACTCAACTTCTTTATTTCTTGGGTGGGCGATTCCATTACTTCTCTTTGTGTTGCTCTAGAAACTGTTTTTCTTTTGCTGATAGACTCTCGAATCCCGAACGTGAAATTTTGTCTAAAATTGAGTTCAAATAATCTTCTTTTAGTTTACGCTCTGCATTAAACTCATCATCTGTTTGAAATCGTTTGTTGCTGCGTTTAACCGTAAGGTCCGGTGAAGGTTTAAACCACGAAAATATCTTTTCAATCCAATTCATTTCAACCCAATTATATTTTTCCGACACTGCCATTAAGATTCCACCAAGCGCTCCGCCAATATGTGCAAAAAGCGACAAGTTCCGAGCTTCGTAATTTGCAATGTCAATGACCTCCAAAAATAAAAAGACTGCGCATCCTAACCAAAAAGACAAGCCTCTTTCTCCATTTTTTCCAAAATTGAAAAATAACCAACCCACCCAAAGGGCGGTTATTCCCGATGAAGCTCCAATGAGCGACACCTCCTTTTCAATGCACAAAAGAAAGGCTAATCCGCCCGCGGCGCCAACTATCCAATATTTCAACGCATTAAATCCGGCATAACGGTCCTTCGACCAAAAAATCAAGAGCAACAACAAGAGATAATTCCAAATGAAATGACTAACCTCAGCATGAAAAAAACTATAAGTCAACCAAGTCCAAAACCAAGATACGGAATCACTTTTCGTCGAAAAACCAACGTAAGAGTCAAATGCTGCAACATCCGCAGCACCGCCAGAATTAACTGAAAGTAGAACAACAACTAAACGCACTATAAAACCAAATGCCAAAACCGCGCACAATAATTTCAATCCAATAGAAGTCGCGCGAAAACGATTTACCATACTTTCGAATTTTTCTGCCAATACTTTAACAGAAGATAACCGAAGAGCATACCACCCAAATGCGCATAATGCGCCACGTTGTCGCCTGTAGTTTGACGCATAGCCAAATAGAACTCAATGGCACCATAGATCATCACGAAATATTTCGCTTTAAGTGGAATAGGTGGAAACAACAACATTAATTCTGTGTTCGGGAATAACATTCCGAATCCCAACAAGACGCCGAATACAGCGCCTGAAGCACCTACTACGCCTGTATTTATTGCAGAATACAATTCAACCATTTGAACTCTGTATGCTCTTCCTTCTTCCAAACCAGTAATCATTACCTGATAAATTTCTTTATCAGAAAGGACTTGCATCATCTTCTGAATTTCCAAATAACTCACGCCCATGTGCAAGAAAAATGCTCCAACTCCGCAGGTCATGTAATAGATAATAAATTTCTTCGTGCCCCAATAATTCTCCAACGCCGTTCCAAATAAATACAATGCGTACATATTAAAAAATATGTGCGTGAAGTCATATTGCGAATGCATGAACATATGCGTAACGATCTGCCATGGACGGAAATTCGGACTCGAAAAATAGTAACCGGTTAAAGCGTCGTTCAATCCAGGAACAACGAAACAGGCTAAGTAAATAAGAACATTAATAATTATTATGTTCTTAACCGCCGGAGTAAGATTCATTCTCATAGTGCTTTATTTTCCTAATTGATCTTCTAAATAATCTATTCCAAATGTCAAGGCAATGGACTTTCCATCAGGCGCGAAATTTTTATTCTCGCATGCGTTCCAGCGCACCAACATATCTAGCATCTCTGGAACCGTTAACATTTGACCTTTCCTCACAGACAATCTGCGCGTGTAATCCTTCAATAAATTCATTCGCAAATCTGGTCCTTCAACGCCCATTCTTAAACTCTCCAAAACCAATTCAATAAAATTCAAAGCCGCCTGTTCATCAAGGCTTTCAGGAGCTGCAATAATCTCAGGCTCCCCTTCCAAATTCAACTCAACTCCGAACGAGGCCAATAATACATCGTGATCTTGAAGCAAGGATATGTCCTTTGGTTGAACATGCAATTGAATGGGGAATAACAACTGCTGTGCGACAAATGAATGACTATTCTGATTCGAATGTTCTTCAAACAACACCTGCCAATGTAGCCGCGTTTGATGAAACATCTTTAACTCAGAATTTATTTCGCAGCCAACAATAACTCTTCCTATTTGAAAGGGCGCTCCACCTTCCCAATCATCTGAATCGAAACCGAGCTGCTCTTGTTGAACTTCAATTTCCTTCTCGAATCCGTATCCAGCTTGCGCAAATTGCTCCATCCAATTGCGCGACTTCTGTTGCCAAGAATCCGTCTTTTGAAACGGGTTGAAATCGTGATCCACATCTACCTGAGGAATGCGCACAGATCCCGGACTCGCTTGTGTCAATGGAATATTTTCTTGCTCGAAATCGAGCGAAGGTGCAACCTGATTTTTTCCCAATCCCCTTCTCACAGCAGCATGCAACAACGCGTGAATGCTACGTTCATCTTGAAACTTAATCTCCGTCTTCGTCGGGTGAATATTAATATCTATGGATGAAGGGGGAACGTCTAAAGCAATTAAATAAAATGGGAAACTTCCTGAAGGAAGAATTTGATCGTAAGCCTGCTGAACGGCATGATTCAAAAAAGGACTTTTAATAAAGCGTTGATTCACAAAAAAATATTGATCTCCTCGAGTTCGCTTGGCTATCTCGGGTCTTCCAACAAAACCAGAAATACGAACAATCTCCGTGTCTTCATCTAACTGAATAAGCTGATCGTTGTATTTACTTCCAAAAACATGAACCAATCGCTGTTTCAAATTTGATTTAGGCAAATCGAAAACAACATTTCCATTGTGCGTTAGGACAAAATGAACATCGGGATGCGTCAGAGCTACACGCTCAAATTCATCAATAATATGTCGAAACTCTATCGCATCGGTTTTCAAAAAATATCGTCGTGCGGGTATATTGAAGAATAAATTTCGAACTGAAAAAACGGATCCCTTCGCACCTTCAACAGATTCGTTGGCCAACAACTTTCCGCCTTCAATTTCAATACGTACGCCTTTCTCGTCCTCTTCACGCTTGGTTATCAATTCAACCTGCGCAACAGAAGCAATACTTGCCAAGGCCTCACCACGAAATCCTTTTGTAGTAATATTAAAAAGATCTTCTGCTTTGCGAATTTTTGAAGTTGCATGACGCTCAAAACAAAGCTGCGCATCTACTTCATTCATTCCTTTTCCATCATCAACCACTTGAATGAGCGTTTTTCCAGAATCTTTTATCACAACGCGCACTTGAGTAGCTTCAGCGTCTACAGCATTCTCCACCAATTCCTTCACAACAGAAGAAGGACGTTGAACCACTTCTCCAGCAGCAATTTGATTGGAAACTTGATCAGACAGTAATTGTATGACACCCGAACTATTCATCTTTCAAATTTACAACAGAACGCACCGAATGAGTGCCTCGAAATATTCACTTTATATGCGCCCTTCGAGGACGGCTTCTATAGACTCGGATTCCCCGCGCCAATCGACAATCTTTTGAATAACAAGATCAACAGTTCTGTCTGGACAAGACGCACCACTCGTTACGATTAGCTTTAAATTTTCTTCAAAAAGAAGGGAAGGAACAATCTCCTCTTCCTTCAAGGTTGAATAATTGAAAACCGTTGCCTTTTGATTTGAAATAAGATCATCAGCATTTCGCACAAAATAAACCGGCATTTTCTCACCTAAAATTGTAGCTATCTGAATCGTATTTGAAGAATTGAAACCGCCCACCACTATTGCCAACTGCGCTCCACTTTCCAGCACTCCCAATGTTGCATTCTGATTGTCGTTGGTCGCGTAACAAAGTGTGTCGCGTGTGTCGGTAGTTGCGTCTTCTCCATACATTTCAACAACAACATCTCTCAGATATGCTGCTATTTCTTGCGTCTCCGTCGCGAGCATTGTGGTTTGATTCACCACTCCAATTTTTTGCAAATCCCTTGAAACCGAAAAGTCCTTTGAATATTTATTCGCGAAATCTATTTCAAACTGTTCTTCACTCAATTCTCTGCGAATGTATTTAGCAAGCAATTCAGCTTCCTTCTTGTTTCGAACAACAACAACGGGACCTGTTTCCGCTGCGTGCGAAAACGTCGCGCGCGTTTCTTCATGCAAATACTTTCCATGAACAACTAGAGTATAGCCGCGATTTCCTAACTCCGCAGAGCGCTTCCAAACCTTTTCAACGAACGGACAAGTCGTGTTGTACCTTTCAAGATGCACTCCCAACTGAGCCAATTCTGCGGCCATTTCAACGGTCGTTCCGAAAGCCGGAGTTATTACAATGTCATCTGCATTCAAGGTTGAAAAATCAATTAATCTATTCCCCAGATTATCCACTAAAAATTGAATTCCTTCCGCCAACAAATCTTCATTTATCTGAGGGTTGTGTATCATTTCACCCAAAAGAAAAATTCGTTTATCCGGATTTTCAACAACTGCTCGGAAGGCTATTTCGATAGCGTTCTCCACACCGTAACAAAATCCAAAATGACGGGGTATTACGATTTCTGTTTTTCCAATTTGGAAGACAAACGGGGAATGATCCTTCTTGCGTGGATCGTTTACTTTGCGAATTTCTTTTATTCGTCCAAGAATTGTCGATCTATAGTGCTCTGGAACCTCGAACTTCTTCATTCTAATTTAATTTCTGTAGTGATAACAATGCGTGTGACTTATAGTTCAACCACATTTCCTTATCAAATTCATTTAACTCGTCTCTTCTATTTGCTCGAAGTAGCGGTTTAAAAACTCTATCCTTAGAAGAAACCTCAGAATGTTCAATTAAAAACAATAGCGACTTCAACCCTGAAAGTCGCTGTGCTTCTGGCTTACCTTTTCCTTCATGACGCAGAGCATACAATACATTTCCGAACAAGTAACCTAACATTAAATCCTCTGTAAATAGGTACTCCGAATAAGGCCCAACTTCTACATTAACCTTTAAATTTGGGTTCTTTGTGACCCACTCCATAACAAAAATACTTGCCGAGCTGCGCTCTATCAACTGCTCTGTTGGCGGTGTTGAAGTCAACCACTCCAAAAGATTTAAAACAACCTTTTCATTTTCAGCAAATGCTTGTAGCTTCTCCCACTTTTCTTCCGAATTAAAACTCGGGCATTTCCGATATTCCTGACTCCAGAGTGTGAGCGGCATAAAACAAAGTAGAAAAATCAGTTGCTTCATACTTCTTCAACAGTTTCAACAAATGAAATTCCGATATTCTTTAAATCGTTCAGCAAGGGTTCATAGAATTCTCGAAGGACAGGAATTTGTACTCCTCTTGATGAAAAATCTCCGTTGAACAATCGTTCAACAGCAAAAGCAATAGGCATACCCACTGTCTTCGACATTGCTGTTTTAAATTCATCATCACCCTCCAAAACCATGGATGAATTCAGCGTGAAATTCTTTCCATTCAGCGAATATCCAAATTTATGAACCATTACAATCATGTCACGGTCACCTTTCTTCAACACCCATTTCTTCTCGAGTAATTGTTGCAAATGCTGAGCGCATGTTTGTTCCGCATTCAACAGAGATTCATCACTAAAAATACCAATCTCATTAAGCATTGCAGCTATTTCCTGACTTTCATTTTTTATGTTGAAGTTGACACCCAATAACGATTGAGATAAGTCGGACCATGTTGAAAAAGATCCAGCGGGAATTTTCGTGTCGTCGTTCGTGAATCCATTCTTAACTAAAAAAGCCCAACCTCTGCAATATCCTTGCTTTCTGAGTGTACCCCTTACTAATTTTTGAACTTTTTCTAATCCATATAATTCCAAATAATGAACAGAATTTCTGTTGGCATAAGCATCATACCGAACGCCGTCACAAGCAACGATTGTATCGACCTCATCAAATAAATTGTGATAAGGAACCATTCGAAGCTTGTTGTCTTCTCTGTACATGGCGTGTCCTGAACTGCCCGCTAGAATGATATTTCGTGGATTCCACGAAATTTTATATCCCCATAGATTATCATCACTCGCTGGAGCAACAAGTCCTCCGGTGTATGATTCGAACGATGTAATTTCAGCACCTTGTTCTTTCAAACGGTGAATGATTTCCATCGCTGAAATATGATCTATTCCAGGGTCAACACCCATTTCATTCAACACTAAAACACCCTCTTGTAATGCACGATCATGCATCGCATTTACCTCAGGGTTAACATAACTCGGGGTAAAAACGTGAACATGAAAATTAATGCAATCACGAACAACTTCCGCATGCATAAAGGCTGGAAGCATCGATATAACAAGACTTGAATGAGCTATTAATTTGTGTCGAAACTTGGTGTCGCTCGCATCACCTGCGATAAATTCCACTTGATCCAAATCACCATATTCTTCACAGCAATGTGCAACATTCGTGTCTGCGACAACAACATTCCACTTTCCAGATATGGCTCCTTCAACCAAAAAAGAAACCAAATGGCGTGCGCTTCTTCCAGCGCCGAACAGTATAATTTTCTTCATTTCCATCGAAAACAAAGTTAGCGAATACACTTAGCATCTGTTTCCTTAGACTTTATTTTTTGGCATAAAATTTCATACAGGTAAAAACATAACTAAATTTACGCATCTACAACTTAGTAAGAATGATAAAAAAAACTACCCTTTTTGCCATAAGCATCTTAGTTTTTTCTAGTGCTTTCGCACAGATGAATGCTGTAATTTACTCTGAAGCCGGAGAAAAATTCACCCTTTACCTCAACGGTGAGGCCATGAATAGCGCGTCACAGTCAAACGTAAAGCTTCAGAATCTGACCTCTGAGTTTTATCAAGCTCGGGTAGATTTTCAAGATGCTACCCTAGCCGATTTCTCAAATAACAACTTCGCTCTTCATGCTGGTATGGAAGTAACCTACCAGGTGAAAAAGAACAAAAAAGGAGAATATGTACTCCGATACTACACAGAGAACCCTATTTCTTCAACTGCACAAACTAATACAACCCCAGACAATAGCGCTGCGAAAGATTTTGCAGTTGTGGATGATGCTCCTGCGGCGCCAAGTGGTACCCAGACAAATACTACCGTCCAATCAGGTGGAACTAGCCAAACAACAACCACGACAACAGTTACAGGGACCAATTCCAATCAAAATAATACGGGGAGCATTGGCATGAACATCAACGTAGACGGCGTGAACATGGGAATGAATGTAAACGTGAACGATGGCAGCAATACAGGTAATGGCAATGTGGGAATGAATATCAACGTAGATGGAATGAACATGGGTATAAACATGACGGTTCCGGCGCACACCACTCGTCCAAGTGAACCTTCCCAAACTCAACCTTCCAATGCTACCATCGTCGGAAATGGAAATTGCACACGCTCAATGGATGCAGCTAGTTTCGGAAAAGCCAAACAAACCATTGAAAGCAAGGGCTTCGATGACACAAAACTTTCAACAGCAAAACAAGTGGCTAAAGCGAATTGTCTCACAACAGAACAAATCCTTGTAATAATGAAAATTTTCGGATTTGACGAAAGTCGCTTAGAGTTTGCCAAATACGCTTACGACTATTGCTTCGATCAGAACAACTACTACAATGTAAGCCAAGGATTTAGCTTCGACTCTAGCACCGAAGAATTAAATGAATACATTGAAACGAAATAATATGAAGAACTGGCTCTACCTCATAGCGGTTGCAATACTCCTCAGCACGCAGGCTTGCCAAAACAGCAAGCATTACACGAAACTTGCTCAAAAACAAGAAGCTGCCGGCCTGAACAAAGAAGCTTCTGAAAGTTACTACACCGCCTTATGGAAAAAGCGTGCGAACATCGACGCTCAGATAGGTATGAAGAAAACAGGGCAAACCGTATTAAACGGAATGCTTAGTGAATTTAGCCAAAAAAGTAGTTTCGGAAATAAAAAGGACGCCGTGTACACATTCATTTCGGTGCGCGAATACCAATCAAAAATCAGGGGCGTTGGTGTTGAACTTCAGATACCCGATTTTTATCTCGGCGATTTTGACAAAGTAAAAAAAACGTATCTGACCGAACTCTATGAACAGGGCACAAAACTGCTAGAAGAAAATAAATTCACCGATGCAGAGGTCAACTTTAACGAAATCGGAAGACTCGATCCGAACTTCAAAGATGCCGGAGATTTAAAAGACATCGCCTACTTAGAGCCTATCTATCAGAAAGGTATTGCCGAATTTGAAGCGAAACATTATCGCGCGGCATACGGCAGCTTCATAAAAGTCGAGGAGCGCAAATTAGGTTACAAAGAATCGGCAGACTTGAAAAAGAAATGCATCGATAAAGGGAAATACACTGTAGCTCTTCTTCCGTTTACCAATGGCACCAATATGCAAGGAAGCGACACGAAAGCGACGGCATACATTCTGAACGCATTGACACAAATTAACGATCCGTTTTTACATGTAATTGATCGTGAGAATTTGAATAACATTCTTGCTGAGCAACGCATTCAAATGAGCGGTATTTTTTCTGAATCGAACGCTGTTGAAATCGGAAAAATTTCCGGAGCAAAGGCACTTATTACCGGGACTGTATTGAATCACACCGTGCAGAGCGGGCAAATCAGAAAAGTTACCAGAAACGGTTTCGAATCGTACCAAGTCAAAAAAGTAAACGCTGAAGGCAAAACATTCTACGACACAGAATACAAGCCCACGCAATTCGATGAGTACTACAACTACGCTGAATCGAACGTTTCCATTCAATATAAAATGACTTCCATTGAAACGGCTTCTTTGATTAAGAATGATATTTTCACGGAGAAGAAAAAAGACGAGGTTATTTATGCCATCTATGGCGGAAACACAAACAATCTGTTTCCAGCCAGCGGCAATGTTGTCAACACGAATTTCCGCGATAGAAACACTTTGAAAGACATGTTAAGCGCTCGTAGAAATCTTCGTGACGGAAATGATTTAGCGAATGACCTTTATATTGAAATCGCAAAGAAAATCGCCGATAACGTCAAAACACAAATGCAAACGCTCGTTCCTTAATGAAATTATTTTTTAAATACTTCCTATTTCTCGGAATCATTCTGATAACCGCGTGCAGAGGCAAAGAAACTGTTAAAACAGTTGTTCCTCCGCCACAGCCAAAACCTGAATGGGTAGCGACGCGACCAGTTAACTCTTCCTATTACATAGGGATTGCGACTTGCTCGAAAACCACACAGCCCGCAGATTATCAAGCCATCGCTAAAAAGCTCGCACTGAATGACCTTGCTACGGAAATTTCTGTAAAGGTTGAAGGACAAACCTTCTTCAACACCATGGAAGTAAATAAAGCGTTCAGTGAAAGTTTCAGTTCAAATGTAACCACGTCTTCTTCTGAAATGCTCGAAGACTATGAAGTTGCCGGTATCTGGGAAGACAAAGAGATGTATGCCATTTATTACAAGCTGAACAAATTCGACTATCAAAGTAAAAAAGCGCAGAAAAAAGAGAATATTATACGGGCTGCCTTTGATTATTTAATCAAGGGAAGAGAGGCTAAGAAATTAGGCAATATTCCTTCCGCCATTGATCTTTTCTATCACGGTCTTTTTGCTCTTAAACCCTATTGGACAGAGGTAAACCAAATGAAGGATGAAAATGGAATTGATATATTCATTGACAACGAACTGTTTTCTGAAATTCGTGCAGTTCTAGCGGATCTTCGATTCGAAACACCTTTGAAGAACATAGTACTTTCCTCTTCTAACGCTTTCAAAACACAAGTGCCTGTTATGGTAACATACAAAGGCGTTGGCGTGCGCGGAATAAATGTAAAGTATGTCTATCAGCGAGACAACTACATGAAACCAAAAACAGCAATGTCAGATAACGATGGAATTATTCTGGCAGACATTGATAACATTAGCCTGAAGACCAAAAACAATGCACTAGAGTTAAGTTTAGTTATTGACGCATTAGTGCCACAAGATTTAGATTCAGACTTAGCATTAGCACTCGTTGCTGGAATTAACACCGATCAAAGAAAAATACCCATTGAAGTCCTTGCTCCTAGTTTTTTTGTTACATCTAATGAGTTCAAATTAGACGGGACTAAAACATCAACTCTCGCTGAATCTGCACGAAACACCTTAATAAGCAAAGGAATGAGAATAGCCACCACCGAAACCTCCGCAGACTTCGTTATTTATATAAACATAAACCCTCGAGCCGGCGAAGACATTCAAGGATTCAAGGTGGCCTATATCGATGGGAAGATTACAGTTAACAACACTAAAACAAGCTCTGCTATTTTCGAACACAGCATTAATGGCGTAAAAGGCGTTCAACTTTCTCACGAGAACGCTGTCTTGGAAGCCTATAAAAAAGAACGTGAAAACGTTGAGTCAACGCTTATGAGCGAAATAATTAAAATACTTTTGTAAGTTTGGCACAATAACTGAAAACAACAATTCAACTAATATCTTGACAAAATGAAAACACGAATTACACTTTTAGCAATTGCTGCAATGACAATGGTTGCTATTCCTTCTTGTAAAAAGAACAAAGACGAAGTGAAAACTCCAGATCCAAAAGGAGAAGTAGTTATTAACGAATACTGCGCAGGTGACCAATTCAAAAGCACGAAAGAAGCTTTCCGTTCAACCGCTACAGGCGAAAGCATGGATCGTGAAACCGCTAAGAAAAAAGCTCGTTCAAACGCCATGTCTGAAATGGGAAAGACCATCAGCGCTACAATGAAAATTGTTGGTGACAACTACGTTAACTCTACTGAAGTAAATAACAAAGAAGAAGTTACTGAGTCGTTCAACGAAATGGCTCGCACAGTTGTTGATCAAGAACTTCGTGGATGTATCGAAATTTGCGAAAAATTAACTCAGCGTCCTGATGGAATTTATGTTAGCTACGTTGCTCTTGAGTTAAGCGGAAATACTATCGCAGATGCTTACCAAAGCGGTTTGTCTAAAAATGACAAATTGAAAGCAGACTACAACTACGAGAAATTCAAAGAGACTTTCGACAAAGAAATGGAGAAACTTTCTCAAGGTAAATAATCTTTCACCTCATCAAAAAGGTCACTTCGGTGACCTTTTTTTTTCACCATGAAATCAATTCTAACCTTTCTTACAGCCTGCAGCTTCACGATAGGATTCGGACAAACGAATCTGAATCTTCATGTTGAAAATATTCCAGCACAGAACTCTAAAAAAGTCTTTCTGGAAGCCTTTGAAAAAGATCAATGGCAAATTCTTACCAATGCCGAATTAAACAATTACGGTGATTTAACCTTGTCTTTTGCACCTGCACACATTGGACAATACCGATTGCGTTTTTCCGGAACCGGAAAGTGCTGGACAGATTTTTACTTGAACCCTAAAACACTTCCAAAATCGATTGATTTCTCAATAGACTTTTCCGTCTTAAAGGGACTGCCCTCTCCGCTTTACAATTCAACAGAGCAAACAGATTATGTGGAATTGGCTACCCTCTATTCAGCGCTTCAACTGGAATACGATAGTTACAAATCGATTGCTCATCCTGCATTTTTAAACAAGCAAAAAATCATCAACAATAGAATTCTCGAGAAAGGAAAAGAGGGCAACCTATCGGAGGTATCCGCGAACATGACTCCGCTTTTCTCAAGAAGACTTCCACATGATTTCATGCAGTTCGACAGCACCATTTACTTCAAACATTTCCTTGGAAATGTTGATTACAACAACGAAATTATTCTTTTCCATTTCGCATTCGTTCGTGGATTGAACCAATACTTCAATCAACTATACAAAGCTTATCCGAAAGAATATGCTCAGAAATTCACCGATGAACTGCTGGGGCGAATGGGCGAAAACGAAGCCGTGAATCAGTATTTACACTCTTTCATTTTGAACAAAATGTTGGATTATAAAAACGAAGACGGACTAAGCTATTACTTGAATAACTATGCAGACGGGTGTTCCGACAATGCTTCATTCAATGTGAACACGAAGAACCTCATTGAATCATTAAAGAATTGCGCTCCCGGCAAAAAAGCCGCTGAACTGAAATATCTCAACCCAGAGGGTAAAATAATTTCGTTGGAAGAAACGTGCAAAAAGAATAAAATAACATTGGTGATGTTTTGGAGAAGCAACTGCTCGCATTGCGAAGAATTTCACCCACAACTCTTAGAAATTTATAAGAAATACCACGATAAGGGCTTGGAAGTCTATGCCATTTCCATTGATAAAGAAGAAGCTCCTTGGAAAAATCATCTTGCAACACATCAACAACCATGGATCAACGTCCTTCCTCCGATGGACAAGCGACCGTTTCTCGCTAAGCATTACCCTTCTCCATCTACACCAACATTAATTGCGCTTGATTCCAACATGAAAGTCGTGAGTAGACTCATTATGAGAAGCCGGTTGGAAAATTTCCTTGAAGAAAATAAGGCTTATTTTGAATAACCCATTACTTTTGCTCTTTACAAATCAGAATGACCAAAGTAGATGTATTGTTAGGCCTTCAATGGGGCGACGAAGGAAAAGGAAAAATCGTCGATGTATTAACTCCGAAATATGACATCGTAGCCAGATTTCAAGGTGGGCCAAACGCCGGGCACACCCTTGAATTCAATGGAACGAAGCACGTTCTTCACACCATTCCTAGTGGGATTTTTCACGAGCATGTGACCAATATCGTTGGAAACGGAGTTGTTATTGACCCTGTCGTTTTCGCTACGGAAATCGAAAAACTCTCTGTGAAAAATGTAAATGTTGCAGCTAGACTTTTGATCTCCAAAAAAGCACACCTCATTCTTCCGACACACAAACTTCTGGATGCCGCCTCGGAAGCTGAAAAAGGAAAATCGAAAATTGGATCTACCCTGAAAGGAATTGGCCCTACGTATATGGACAAAACCGGTCGCAACGGTTTACGCATTGGAGACATTCTCTCTGAAAATTTCATTGAGAAGTATAACACGCTTGTTGAAAAGCACAAAAAGATGCTTTCTCATTTTCAATTTGAATACTCATTAGATGAGATGGAAGCGGCTTGGTTCGAAGGAATTGAAGTGCTGAAAACATTGACATTTATCGATAGCGAGAATTACTTGCACAAAGCCATTCGTGAAGACAAAAAAATATTGGCAGAAGGAGCTCAGGGTTCTCTATTAGACATTGATTTCGGTTCATACCCGTTCGTTACTTCAAGTAACACTGTTGCTGCTGGAGCATGCACCGGACTCGGCGTTGCCCCTAACTCTATTGGATCTGCTTTTGGGATTTTCAAAGCGTATTGCACGCGTGTCGGTAGCGGTCCGTTTCCAACAGAATTAGACAACGAAGTGGGTGAAAGAATGCGTAAAGAAGGCAACGAATTCGGATCTACAACAGGACGCGCACGCAGATGCGGATGGTTAGACATTCCTGCTCTTCGCTATGCTTGTCGTTTAAACGGAATCACTGAGTTGTATATGATGAAAGCAGATATTCTTAGTATTTTTGAAGAAATTCATGTCTGCACGCATTACAAAATCAACGGTGTTCAAACCGATGAAATGCCATATGATTTGTTAGATGGAAAAGTTGAGCCTGTTTACACCACCCTAAAAGGATGGAACGCAGATCTTACTCAAATCAGAACCATTGAAGCATTTCCGAAAGAACTTTCAGAATACATTGCATTTATTGAAAAAGAATTGGAAATTCCAATCACCTATGTTTCTGTTGGACCCGACCGCGAACAAACCATTGTAAGATAAACTCCGAACAATACACAACTTCGTTAAAATAGTTCTTGTTGCGCTTTCCGTATTTCTGGTTTCGCAGAAGATAAATGGACAAGCCAAACACGTGCAATTGGTGCACGCCGATAAGATTGCATTCAATAAGAACCTTATTAACGGTCAGCGTTTGTTGGGAAATGTACATTTGAACTTTGACGGCACTGATTTCTATTGCGATTCGGCATACAAATTCAGCAATGGAAATTTTCAAGCTTTCGGAAACATTCGGGTAAATAAACCTGGTGAGTATGCTATTTCGGGAAAGAAATTATTTTTCACTGAAGCAACCCAATCCGCTACACTGAACGAAAATTGTGTGTTTTCAGACGGAGCAATGACGCTTACTTCGCCAAACATGTCCTACAACTTGAAGTCCGAAGTAGCTACTTACAATGGTGGGGGCAAAGTTGTTTCAAGCAAAAACAACAACGAACTCGTTTCTCAAACTGGACGCTACCACAGCCCATCGAACAACTTCACATTTAGAAGAAAGGTAACGGTAAAAAACAAAGACTACACTGTTGTTTCAGACACCATGCTATACAATACAGTTTCGGAGATTTCGTATTTCTATGGACCTACAATCATTGCGGGAAAAGACGTGGAAATTAAATGCGAGAACGGCTACTTCAACTCGAAAACAGAGACATGCAGCTTCAAGAAAAACGCTCGGGTAAAATCGAAAGAACAAACCCTCTTTGGCGATAGTATTTATTATGATGGAAAAGCGAAGTGGGGCGAGGCTTTTCAGAATGTGATTATCGTTGACAATAATTCCGATTTAACCATTCGAGGAAACTACGGAAGACACGAAGAGTTGAATGAAATTTCTTGGGTAACTGGAAAGAGTATTCTTGAAAAAATACTAGAAAATAAAGACACGCTTTTCATTGTTGCAGACACCCTATTCGCAAAAAAAACAAGTGCTGAAAAGCGTGATATAAAAGCTTACCATCACGTGCTTCTTTTCAGTAAAGACATGCAAGGAAAGTGCGATTCGTTGTCGCTTTCTGAAAGTGATTCCATCATGCGAATGTTTTACAATCCCGTGTTGTGGAACGATGCCAATCAATTGACAGGTTCTGAAATAAATCTTCACTTCAAAAACGATTCACTAGACTTTCTTTTTGTGCCTGAACATAGTTTTTTAGCCAACGAAGTTGTGCCTGGATATTTCAACCAAATAAAGGGGAAATCACTTCATGGCCAATTCATTAAAAACGACCTACATGAGGTTAAAATTAATGGAAACGGACAGCTAGCTTATTTCTCTACCGAAGAAAAAAACAAAAGCACGAAACTAACCGGCTTAAATAGAACAGATTGCTCGAATATTCGAATTGAACTGAAGGAAAAAACCATTCAGAAAGTCACGCTTGAAAACGAGCCGAACAGTCTCTACAACAGCATTCAAAAAGCAAAACCCTCTCAATTCAGATTGGAGGAGTTTACTTGGCGTGCCCTGGAAAGGCCTGTTTCTAAAGCTGAAATGATTCGCTTACGCGAAGAGTGGACGCGCTGACATCTGCTCATGCACTTCCGCTTTTACAGTGCGAATAACATCTTCGTTCGACGCATTTGAAATTACTCGGTCTATTGCATTCGCAACAAATTCCATATCGCTAACTTTCAGTCCACGAGTTGTAATTGCGGGAGTTCCGATGCGTATTCCACTTGTAACAAAAGGTGATTTATCGTCGAAAGGAACCATGTTTTTATTCACTGTAATTTCGGCACTTACTAAAGCAAGTTCAGCCTCCTTCCCAGAAATATTTTTATTTCTCAGGTCTATTAGGAAGCAATGGTTATCTGTACCACCTGAAACTATTTCATATCCCTTTGCCGTTAAATGATTGGCCAAAGCATTCGCATTTTCAATCACTTGCTTTCCATACATTTTGAAATTTTCTGTAAGAGCTTCATTGAAAGCAACTGCCTTTGCAGCAATCACGTGTTCAAGCGGGCCGCCTTGCATGCCCGGAAAAACACCACTGTCAAGCACTGAAGAAAGCGAACGAATTTCACCTTTCATGGTTTTCGCTCCCAATGGATTTGGAACATCGTTTCCAACCATAATAACTCCGCCTCTTGGCCCGCGTAATGTTTTATGTGTGGTGGAAGTAACAATATGGCAATGTGGAAAAGGGTGATTCAACAAACCCGCTGCAATTAATCCCGCTGGGTGAGAAATATCTGCCAACAGAATGGCTCCAACTTCATCGGCAATAGCACGAAAAGCTGCGTAATCCCAATCGCGGCTGTATGCACTCGCTCCGCAAATCAACAACTTCGGTTTGCATTCCAAAGCCTTCTCACGAACCTTGTTCATGTCAACACGTCCCGTTTCTTTTTCAACCCCATAAAAAAACGGATTGTAAAGTTTACCGGAATAGTTTACGGGAGAACCATGCGTAAGGTGTCCGCCTTGTGAAAGGTCTAAACCTAAAATGGCATCACCCGGATTTAATATGGCGAGCATGACAGCGCTGTTCGCGTTGGCACCACTGTGCGGTTGAACATTCGCCCAAGAGGCTCCAAACAATTTTTTCAAACGATCAATTGCAATTTGTTCCACTTCGTCTACCACCTCACAACCACCGTAATATCTCTTTTTCGGAAGGCCTTCTGCATATTTATTTGTAAGAACAGACCCCATGGCCTGCATTACTTCATCACTTGCGTAATTTTCAGAAGCAATAAGTTCTATTCCATTGGTTTGACGAACTCTTTCGCGTTCGATTAAATCGAAAATAATTTGATCTTTCATAGTGCTATTGTATGGACCAAAAGTAAGTGTGTTCGGACGAAAACAAATACATAAGAACTGCAAAGCTTTTCCACCAATGCATGAACTTATTCACTTCGGTTTTATGTTTGCACTATGATTAGAAACATCGTCATTCTACTTTTCGTTTCGATTGTTCAATTTGCAAATGCGCAGATCATAGACAATCGCGAAGGAAAAGCATTTCAACAAGAAATGTTTTTCAGTCAGGAATTCCTTTGGCAAAATAAAATTTCAACCATTACCGGTGTATGTCAAATGAAACGCACCGGCAAATCCATAGAGAACCGTCCAGATATTACTGTCTATCATTTCAACGAAACAGGTCAACTCTCGAAAATAGACGCCGTTACCAGTGTGTTGAGTATCGTTGACAGCACGCACATCGTGTTTGATCGTAACGAGTTGGGATTGGTCCAGAACAGAAATGAATTGGGCAGGAACGGATATGCTACAACAGCATTTTTCTACGATCAAAAAGGGCGCGTGGAGCGAATTGACAATTCCGTATCTGAGAACAAGAGTATAGAAAAACTAAAATTAATCCCTGGCCTTACCGTTACTGTAAACTCGGAATCCTTTAAGTACAGCGAACCATCAACCTTGATACTCCGAAAAGAAAGCTTCAACAATTACGGCCTTCCCTATTCAGTGGATCTCGTTTATCGTGATTCCGCTGGATTTGTTACTCGGGAAGAAAAAGAGTTGACGTTAAGCGGTAAAAGTTTCGGAAAACAATACTCCTACAATGACAATGGCTGGATTGAAGAAATAGCTACCGTTGAAAGTTCTTCGAACAAAGAGACCAAACGCGAGACGTTTCATTATGATCGAATTGGTAATTTGACCAAGGTTTCCTACTACACCAATAGTATTTTGCAACGCGAAATTGAAATTTTGTATACGCCAACATCATTCATTGAGGCAACATTGGATCAGGACATGGGCTCGAAAGACATTTTGATTACGAAATACTCATACGAATTCAGAAAATGAAGACTATTCTATTTTTCCTTTTCTTCGTCTTAGGCATTTCAGCTTGGAGTCAGCCCGAAAACGATGTGATTACCCCTGAAAATTCAGGAGCGAAGCGAAAAGAACAGCATGACAAAATTGAAAGTGAGTACTTAAAAAGCGTAGAAAAACACCAAGATGCGCAAGGAAAAAAGGGGAAGAGACAAATGAAGCGTCACATGAAAAAATCCATACGCTCCCGCAGGCTCGGCAATATGCCTTGGTATAAGCGCATGTGGGTTCGCAGACAATAGGCAGCGGTAGAAAAGTAAAAAACCTTTTCATTTCGACTTCGAAAAAAGTCAAAAAAAACTAAAATTCCGGAACAATCATTTAGCTTTACACAGGACTTAGGCTTAAACCACCTATTCGCCTGATAATCAGAACTAAATAAAAAAATGCGAAGATTGATGTAATGAACTTTGGAATTTAACCTAAGCTTGCCCTATTTTAGCCTCCGTTGTATTGTTTAATAATTCCTTAACCTGGTTTTTATGCAGAGAAAATTTTACTTGCTTTTGAGTTTAATTGCCCTTTCAGTATCTAGTGCTCTTGCACAAGGAAATGGTGGAACTTTGAAAGGAAAAGTCATTGACAAAGAGACCAAGAAGCCTCTTCCTTTCGTTAATGTCGTTCTATTTTTGAATGGAAACCTGATTACAGGCGGACAAACAGATCCGGATGGACAATACACCATCAAGCCAATTGATCCAGGTACCTATGAAGTTCAATTCAATTTTGTTGGTTACCAAACACAAAGCCAAACGGGCATTCCGATTTCAGCTGGAAAGATTCAATTCGCGAATTCCGAATTGAGCCCTGGCGTTGAAATGAATACCGTGGAGATTAAGGAATACCGTGTTCCGCTTATCGATAAAGATGGTGGAGCTTCTGGAGGAACTGTTACTCGCGAAGAATTAGAAAAAATGCCTAGTCGTGATGCACTTGGTTTGGCACAAACTGTTGCCGGAGTAAGTTCTGCAGGAACAGGCGGAGGAATTTCAATTCGTGGTGCACGCACGGGATCTACCTGGGTCTACATCGATGGAATGAAAGTTCGTGGATCTACTTCACTCCCGAAGTCTGCAATTGAAGAAGTATCGGTTATTACCGGAGGTATTCCAGCAAACATCGGAGATGCAACGGGTGGTGTAATTAACATCTCTCTTCGCTCTGCATCTTCAAAATACACAGGTGGTCTTGAAGCCATTACTTCTGGTTTTAAAATCGGAGATCAAGCAAAAGGATTAGACACTTACGGTTACAACCTATTAGAAGGTTCTTTATCTGGACCAATTTTATTCAGAACAAAAGCTGACGGTACGAAAGGAAGACCAATCTTAGGATTCTTCGTTTCAGTAAACTATACAGATATTTTAGACGGTGGTCCAACCTTCGGTGGGGTTTACCGCATGAAAGAAGACGCTCGTCAAGCAATCCTTGCTAACCCATTGCGTCAAAACGTTCAGGCCGATGGTACAGTAAACGGAGCGCTATACAATGCTGACTTCCTTACAGCAAATGATTTTGAAAAAATCAATACCCGCATGAATGTTCGCAATAGACAAGCTAACGTTGTTGCTAAAATTGATTTGAACGCTTCTGAAACTTCAACCTTTACTTTCGGAGGTACTGCAGCGTTAAGCCGTGGTAATGGTTTTGACTATGGTAATATGCTTTCTAACTGGCAGAACAACCAACAAAACACCGGTGTTGACTGGAGAGCTTATGCCAAATTCGCTCAGCGTTTCAAAAACGCCGAAGATGAGTCAGGAAGCTCTAACCTTAAAAACGTATTCTATAGAATTCAAGCCGATTACTCGCATTCTTTCAACCGCTCTCAAGACGCAGCACATGGCGACAACTTATTCAGATATGGTCACGTTGGAACGTTCGATATCTATCGCAAGCCTTCTTACACGCTGAACAGTTCTGGTAATTTCTTTGAGCAAAACGGATGGCAGGACGTGAATGTAAATTTCACCCCTTCTGAGTACAATTCAGACCTTGCTTCTATCACGAATCAATTCTTCACTCTATTCAACACCAATCCTTTTGTGACTGAAGTGTTGAACGGAACAGATGGAATTATCACGGATTCACAATTCTTTGATCCTAGCATTAACGATTTCACCTCTGAAACCGAGCAAATCGGAAATTCTCCGTATGCTTCTATTACAAACATTCAAGGTGGAAATGGTTTAGTGAATGGACAGCAGCCTGCTGACACCTATGGATTGTGGTCGCACGTTGGTGCTAAATCAAACAACTACAGCGTTTCAAATAACAATCAGTTCCGTATTTCAGGTTCTGGATCTGCAGACATTGGGGACCACGCCATTGAAGTTGGTTTCGAATTCGAACAACGTAAAGATGCCGGATATGCTATCGCTCCGATTGGACTCTGGACTTTGGCTCGCCAATATGCCAACTACCATAACCAAGAATTGAATACTGATGATCCGAATTATTTCAACAACGGAACATATACTTACATTGATTACAGCAACCTTGTTGGTACAGGTCAATTCGAATTTGATTATAATCTAAGAACTTCTTTAGGTCTTGATCCAAACGGAACTGATTTCATAAACACTGACGGGCTCAGCCCTGATTTCCTATCAGTAGATATGTTCGGCGCAAGTGATCTGTTGAACTCTGGAAATAACGTAGTAACCTATTACGGATACGATCACAGAGGTAATTTGATGAACAAAAAGCCATCTTTGGATGATTTCTTCTCTAACACTTCTAACCTTGGAGACGCTTCTTACTACACCCGCTCAGTAGGCGCATTCGAGCCTGTATACATCTCAGGTTACATCATGGACAAATTTGCCTTCGATGATTTGATTTTCAACGTAGGTCTTCGTATTGACCGCTATGATGCGAACCAATATGTACCAATCGATCCCTACGTGATAAGCGAGGCGTACACTGCTGGTGAGGTAGATTTCGAAGGCTTTGGAGCTTCTCGTCCTGCGAACATCGGAGATGACTTCGTTGTATATGTTGATGATATCCGCAATCCAACCGCTATTCAAGGTTACCGTGACGGAGACAATTGGTACAATGCTCAAGGTACTCTTGTAACCGATCCATTCACGAGCATTGCTGCTGGTGGAAAAATCAACCCATACTTAAGCGTTGATCCTGATGCTGCCTTAACTAGCAAAGCATTCAAAGAATATACACCTGCCGTGAATTTCATGCCTCGTGTAGCATTCTCATTCCCTATCTCTGAAGAGGCTTTGTTCTTCGCTCACTACGACATTTTAACACAACGTCCAACATCAAGTAACCGCTTTAATCCGGTTGATTACCTATTTATGGAAAACAGAAACGTATTGTTGAACAACCCAAACCTTCGTCCTGAAAAAACAGTTGACTACGCCCTCGGATTCCAACAAGTACTTTCAAAAACATCATCTATCAAAGTTGAAGCTTTCTATCGCGAGTTGCGCGACATGATTCAAGTTCGTAAGTTTAACGGAGCCTACCCAAGTACGTACAGTGCATTCGGAAACTTAGACTTTGGTACTGTAAAAGGATTAACACTTACTTACGATCTAAGAAGAACGGGTAACCTTTGGATGAAAACATCATATACCCTTCAGTTTGCTGACGGCACAGGGTCTACCACTCAAACGCAATTGGCCTTAATCAATGCTGGATTACCTAACTTGCGTACTGTTTCTCCTTTCAATTACGATCAACGTCACCGTATTGTAACAACAGTCGATTACCGCTACGGAGAAGGAAAAGAATACAACGGACCAGTATGGTTTGGAAAACAAATCTTCGCAAACACAGGGGCGAACTTAATTGCTAACTTAGGTTCTGGTGTTCCTTACACGGCTCAAGTATTCCCTACTCCTATCACTGGAGAAATTAGTCCTACCACGGCTGGTGGAATTAACAGCGCCCGTCTTCCTTGGCAGTTCACTGTAGATATGAATTTCGACAAAAACTTTAGTTTGAAATTCGGTGGAGATGGAGAGAAAAAGAAAGCTGCTAACTTGAATGTATACCTTTGGGTAACGAACTTGTTAAACACTCAAAACGTTGCAAGTGTATATCGCTTCACGGGCACTCCTGATGACGATGGATATTTGGCTGCTGCGCAATACCAAAACGTAATCAACACGCAAAACTCACCAACTTCATTCCGCAATTACTACAGCATGTTCGTGAACAACCCATACAACTTAGGGTCTCCGCGTCAGATTCGTTTAGGAGTAAGATTTGATTTTTAATTTTTGAGAAAATGAATTATTCAAAAAGCATGAGAAAGAAAATATACATAAGTCTAGTTGCTTTGGCACTTGGATTTGCGAACCACGCTTTCGCATACAAGTCCATTCTGGAAAATCCCGGAATGGTGCAGAACAACGAAATCGTTACTGATTCACGTGCCGCTTTGTGCGCACCTGCAACTGGATTAAGAGACCTAGCTTGGAATAACGTTAAGGCGTTAATCGAAACTGGTGGATCAATGTGGCAAAACCGTTCATTGAGCCGTGCTGCTTATGAAGTTCCTAAAGGTGGTGGAGTTTCCTCTATTTATGCTGGTGCTTTGTGGATGGGCGGTATATCACCTGACCAACAATTGAAACTTGCTGCAGTTCGCTTTAGAACAGACGGTAACGATTACTGGCCCGGTCCTTTAACTAACGACGGAACAGCATCTGTTACAGAGTCAACTTGTGAGCAGTACGATAGATTCTTCGTTTCATTGCGTCAAGATGCTCAAAAACATCGTGCATATTTCGATTGTATCGCCGCTGGCGGAACAGATTGCGCTACAGATTACGCTATTCCTGGTTATTTCTACGAGTATCCTGCAATTGGTAACACAGCAGCTGGTCAAGATTTATACCTGGCTCCTTTCTACGATTATGACCAAGATGGATTCTATAACCCGCAAAACGGCGACTATCCCTGGTACGATTTCTTAAGAGAAATCAATTGTGCGGAACGCCGCAGAGAGGATATCGTTCCTTTGTATGGCGACCAAACTTACTACTGGATCTTCAATGATAAAGGTAACGCCCACACTGAGTCTCAAGGTCAGCCTATCGGTATGGAAATTCGCGCGCAAGCGTTTGCGTTTACCTCGAACGATGAAGTGAACAACATGACTTTTTATAACTATGTATTGATTAACCAAGGTTCACAAACTTTGACTGAAACTTACTTTGGATCATGGGTTGACCCGGATTTAGGTACTTCAACAGATGATTACGTTGGTTGTGATGTTCAACGTGGTTTAGGATATTGCTACAACGGAGATGCCTTCGATGAACCTACATCTTCCTCTTTAGGTTACGGTTCTAACCCACCTGCAGTTGGTGTTGATTTCTTTGAAGGTCCATACCAAGATACTGACAATAAAGACAATCCTCTAACTACTGATATTATAGACGCTATCGATCAAGACGGTATCCCTTACAAAGGTTTGGGTATAGGCTATGGAGACGGTGTCATAGACAACGAACGTTTCGGAATGCGTAAATTCGTTTACTACAATAATAGTGGTAATCCTGTGAATGGTGAGCCTTCATTACCAAGTCACTTCTATAATTACATGAGAGGTTTTTGGAAGAACGGTCAGCGCATGAACTATGGTGGTAACGGAGCGTCCGGAGCTAACGTAACTGACATTTCAGCAGATTACATGTTCCCAGACGATACCGACCCATTGCATTGGGGAACGGGCGGAGTAATTACTGATGACTGGTCTGAAGAGTCTGAAGGTAATCCACCAAATGACCGTCGTTTCATTCAAGCTGCTGGTCCATTTACATTGAAGCCAGGAGATTACAACAACATTACATTGGGAGTTGTTTGGGCGAAAGCTAACAGCGGCGATCCATTTGAATCGGTAAGATTACTTCGCGAGTTTGACGATAAGGCACAATCACTTTTCGACAACTGTTTCGAATTGGTATCTGGTCCTGATGCTCCAGATGTGGCAGTGCAAGAATTAGATAAAGAAATCATTCTTATGTTGAAGAATGAAAATGCCATCTCTACGAACTTCCAAGAAAATTACGGTCCTGATCAAGGTGGATTCGATCCAAGTATTCCTGAAGAATTAGCTGACGGAACACAATTGACTTTAGAAAATCGCTCATACAAATTTGAAGGTTACATGGTTTACCAACGTGTGAACGACGATGTAAGCGCGAATGATCTTGGAGACATTGAAAAGGCTCGTTTAATTGCGCAGTGCGACGTTGAAAACGGAATTGGCCGCATTATCAATTTCTCACGTGATCCAATCACTGGATACATTGTTCCGGAACTAAAAGTTGATGGAACAGATGCAGGTATTCAACGATCATTCAAAGTAACTACTGACGCCTTCGCTACGGGTAATAATGCACTTGTGAACCACAAGACTTATTACTTCATGGTAATTGCGTATGGTTACAACAACTATTCTCAATACGATATTTCCTTAGAAAAAGGACAAGATGAAGCTTTCCTTTCTTCTAGAAAAAGCGCGATTGGTGAAATCCAAAAAATATCTGCTATTCCACACATTCCTTCTCCGGAATTAGGCGGGACCATTCAAAATTCAAACTACGGTGATGGTGTTCCTTTGACTCGTATTGAAGGAAAAGGAAATGGCACGAATGACTTATTACTCGGTTCGGAAACTGAGGCTATCATTCTTGCTAACTACAACATTAGCGAATTGACTTATGCTCCTGGCAAAGGTCCTGTTCAAGTGAAAGTTGTAGATCCATTACGTGTGCCTTCTGCAGATTTCGAATTGAGACTTAAAACAACTGAATTCGGAGAGGATACTCCAGACAGTATGTATTGGGAATTGGAAAACCTCGATAACGGATCCATCTACGGAACTTACAAGAAATTCAATACTTCCAGTGAAGACGTGATTTTAGACTGGGGACTTTCTGTTACTTGGGGACAATACGATTTTCAAGTTGACGGTGCCGAAGTGAAACATTACACCGAACTGATTTCTTCTTCTGTTTCATACGCTGACCCTTCAAAACCATGGTTAATGGGTATTGAAGATGCGGAAGGTTTCTCAGAACAAAACTGGATTCGTGCGGGAAGTGTTAAAACAGAGGGCACCGATCCACAGGCTCTCTCAGAAGCTCTATATGATGACTACGAGCAAGGAAGCTCTGGATTCCCATTCACTGATGAGCAAGAGAAATACGAAGCTGTTGCTGGTGGAACTTGGTCTCCGTATTGTCTGGTTTCAGGAACTGTTCTTGATCCAAACGATGCAACGATAATCGTAAACAACGTTGCCCCAACCACCGATGCATTGAAAGGCGATTTAGATCAATTGGATCAACAACGTAAATCAAACATCAAAGGATTGAACAACATCGATGTTGTATTCACAAAAGACAAATCGAAATGGACACGTTGCCCTGTATTGGAAATGCAATTCACTCCAGCACTTGCTGAAGACAATGACGGTGACAACACGGTTGATCCAGAAAAAATGAAAGTTCGTCGTGCCCCTTCGGTTGATAAAAACGGAAGAAACGCAGGACAAGCAGGATACAATTCAGCTGAAGGAAATTTAGTAGCGCCTATCGGTATGGGTTGGTTCCCAGGATACGCTATTGATCTTAGCACTGGTGAAAGATTAAACATGGCTTTCGGTGAAGACAGCTGGTTAGTTGGTGAAAACGGTAGAGATATGATTTGGAATCCATCTTCTCGCTTGTATAACAACAACGGACAACCACTATTCGGTGGACAGCATTGGATTTATGTATTCAAAAATCTACGTTTCGAAGATTACTCAGCTACAAGCCCTGCTTCTAGTTTAGCTCTTTCTCCAGCATACGACGACGGTGCATTCCTCTACAGCAAATTGTCTGATCCTGCAATCAGCTCTTCCAACTGGAAAAAAGTATTCCGCGGTTGTACTTGGGTTGGAAGTGGTATGGTTAATCCAGAGCATCCTTTGCTATCAGTTGAAGAAGGATTAATTCCGAACGATGTTCGCATAAGCATTCGAGTAGCTAAGCCATATTCTAGCTACAACTACAACAATGCTGATATCTCAACACCCGCAGGTTCTATTAACGAATGGAGAAACATATATACATTCTCTACGAAGAACATTGCCACTACACTTAACGATGCCAACACTCTGACATCAGTATTGGATATCATTAATGTTGTTCCCAATCCGTATTACGCATTTAGCTCTTACGAAACAAACAAATTAGATAACCGCATCAAGATTACAAATCTTCCTGACATCTGTACTGTGACTATTTATGATCTCAATGGAAACAGAATCAGACAATTCAAAAAGGCTGATAAAATCACAAGTATCGATTGGGATTTGAAAAACGAAAGAAACATTCCTATTGCTTCAGGAACGTACATTATACATGTAAATGTACCTGGCATAGGAGAGAAAATCTTGAAATGGTTCGGCGTTATGCGTCCAGTTGACTTGAATAACTTCTAATAGAAAAACGAATTACGATCATGAAAAAATCAATCATATCACTTTCCCTGATTTTAGGAATCACAACCTCGCTTTTTGCAGGAAATCCTGATAGATCTGGATCAGCAGGTGCAAGCCACTTACTTGTGAATCCTTGGGCTCGTTCATCGGGATTAGGAAATTCTTCCCTCTCTTCAGTAACAGGAGTAGAAAGTGTTTTTTTAAACGTTGCAGGTTTAGCCTTCACTAAGAAAACGGAATTGCTTTTCACCAATACACAATATTTCGTTGGAACAGGTATTCAACTAAACGCAGCAGCCTTCGGGCAAAAAGTAGGGAAATCGGGTGCCTTCGCATTGTCTGTTGT